>Ga0154406_1249_pt1 | contig 10024 bp, 8 predicted proteins | sample RifGroB2_FD_115910 | JGI IMG/M metagenome (GOLD analysis project Ga0154406, IMG submission 115910) | Geobacteraceae bacterium GWB2_52_12 | reverse complement strand
CCCAATTTCACTCTCAATCTTGTTGTTTCCCTCTCTCTTCAGTTGCGTCGATTCGCACGTCAGATAGAAGAACTCTCCTTTGCCGATGTAACTTCACGATTGGCTTCCTTTCTGGTGAGGAGGGCAAGCGAAAAGTCGACCAGTTATGACGGCATTACCTATGTTGATCTTGGCATCAAAAAAGGAGAACTGGCGGCGCGTCTCGGTACAGCCAGCGAAACGATTTCACGTACCCTCCGCAAACTCATGAATGAAGGCATAATAGAAGTTCAGGGTAATCGGGTACTTATCCACCAGATGGAAAAGCTGCACAAGTTGTGTGAACGCTACGAATAAGATCGGAGAAAGATATGCTGATAGTCATGAATCATACTGCCACCCAGGGCGATGTTGATGCCGTTTCGCGGGTGGTGACCGAAATGGGCTTTACAGCGGCTCCGATTCCGGGCAGCGAACGTACCGCCATTGGTGTACTCGGCAACCACGGCTATGTTGATGACACAAAGATTCTTGAGTTGCCGGGCGTGCAGCGCGTCATACACGTCTCAAAACCGTATAAGCTTGTTTCCAGGGATTTTCATCCGGAAGATACCATTGTGGATGTGGCCGGCGTCCGTGTGGGGCAGGGGTGCAAGCCGGTAATGGTGGCAGGACCCTGCGCTGTGGAGGGTGAGGAACAGATCATCAAAACAGCGCTTTTCGTGAAAAAGGCGGGGGCGGACATGTTGCGGGGCGGAGCTTTTAAGCCTCGTACCGGCCCCCATACATTCCAGGGAATGCGCGAGGAAGGGCTGAAGCTTCTGGCTCTGGCCGGAAAAGAGAGCGGACTGCCAATCGTGACCGAGGTGATGAGTCCGGACAATGTCGGGCTGGTGGCTGAATATGCCGATCTGCTACAGGTCGGCGCGCGCAATATGCAGAATTTCGACCTGCTCCGGGAACTGGGCAAAATTCGCAAGCCGGTGCTGCTCAAGCGCGGCATGAGTGCCACTATCGAGGAATTTCTGGCTGCCGCCGAATATATCCTTGCCGAAGGGAACGATCAGGTTATTCTTTGTGAACGCGGTATCCGTACCTATGAAACCGCCACCCGCAATACGCTTGATCTGGCGGTTGTGCCGCTGATCAAAGAACTGTCGCATCTGCCCATCATGGTGGATCCTTCCCATGCAACAGGCAAGCGCAGCCTGGTGCCCCCCATGACGCTGGCCGCACTGATGGCCGGTTCACATGGCGTTCTGGTGGAGGTTCATCCCGAGCCGGAAAAGGCTCTTTCAGATGGCCCGCAATCCCTCACGTTTCCAGGTTTCGACCAGCTGATGACGGATGTTCGCCGGCTGACAGGCTTCCTCGGATATTAGATACAAAGAGTTATTAAAACTCTTGTAAACATCCATGGAGGGTGTAATATAATTTCAAAGGTTGTTCTCTCTGCCCTGTTCGCTGGTTGTAGTGCCCGGGCGGAATAAATAAAGAACGGGAGACCTTCGATGCCGTGGTGTGCTGCCCCATTATGCGGGAATTGCCTGAAACGGTACATGGTCGCCCACCTGTTAAGGAACTCGCCGGAGGTCCTTTAAACTGTCGGCAGGACGGAGAGAACGAGAGAACAAAAAAACGGGTAGAAGCCTAAAAGCTTCTACCCGTTTTTTTGTGGGGACTGGGGACTGGGGACCTGGGACTGGAATAAGCCTTTACCAGTCCCCGATCCCGGGTCCTCGTTTTAGCCCATAAAAACCTTTACCCGTCCCTAGTCCCGGGTCCCCGCTTTTACCGCTTTACCGTTTCATAGCCTCATCCATGACCTTGTATGCACAGAACTCTCCGCACATGGTACAGGCACCGTGGTCCGAAACCGGTGAGCTATCCCGTACGGATCGCGCCTTTTCCGGGTCCAGGGCCAGTGCGTATTGTCCTTCCCAGTCCAGTTTTTTTCTGCATTTAGCCATGGCGATATCCTTATCCATGGCTCCTTTGACACCCTTTGCAATGTCGCCGGCATGGGCAGCGATGCGGGAGGCGATCACGCCGTCGCGAACATCTTGTACATCCGGCAGGCGCAGGTGTTCACTGGGGGTTACGTAGCAGAGGAAGTCCGCGCCGGCCGCTGCGGCGATTGCTCCGCCGATTGCGCAGGTTATATGGTCATAGCCGGGAGCGATGTCGGTTACCAGCGGTCCGAGCACATAGAAGGGCGCACCGTGACAGAGGCGTTTCTGCAGCAGAATGTTAGCCTGAATCTGGTGAAGCGGCACATGACCTGGTCCCTCGATCATGACCTGCACCCCTGCTTCCTGGGCGCGCTGGGTCAGTTCACCCAGGATGATCAGCTCATGGATTTGAGCCCTGTCGGTGGCATCAGCCAGACAGCCGGGACGGAATCCGTCCCCCAGCGAGAGGGTCATGTCATACGCTTTGGTAATATCGAGCAGCTTGTCGAAATGTTCGAAAAGAGGATTTTCCTGGTTGTTGTACTTCATCCATTCAATCGTGAAGGCTCCCCCGCGGGAGACTACATCCATCACGCGCCCTTCGTTTTTCATCCTTTCGACGGTGCTGCGTGTCACACCACAATGCACGGTGATGAAATCGACTCCATCCTCGGCGTGCTTGATGATCCCGGCAAAAATATCGTCAACAGTCATGTCCACGATGGCTTTTTTCTTCACCCGCACAGCATCAAGGGCTGCCTGGTAAAGGGGAACACTGCCGATGCAGGCGGTTGTTTCGGCAATTATGGCGCGACGGATTTCATCAACAGGGCCGCCGGTGGAAAGGTCCATGATGGCATCCGCACCATGTTTAACGGCAACACGGGCTTTTTCGAGCTCTTTCTGCATGTCGGTGTCGTCTGAAGATGATCCGATATTGGCGTTGATCTTCGTGCGCAGCCCGGTACCCACGGGCAGGGGAGTTCCGTTGGTGTGTTTGTTGTTATGGCAGATGACGATGTTGCCCGCAGCCAATCCATCCCGGATGAATTCCGGTGATACGCCTTCGGCGAGAGCTGCTGTCTTCATTTTTTCAGTGATGACGCCCCTGCGGGCAAATTCTAATTCTGTCATATAAACTCCGGGTACATGGGATTAAGTATTGTTTGAGCTGAAATGAGTACTTTAATTCTGAGCCGGTATCTCCTGAGCAGCAAGGAAATGATTGATAGGACTATGTCCTTTGCCAAGAGGCCGGGCAAGCCGTATTGCCGTGGTGATGAAAATCTTGGCTTTTTCAACGGCGCTGACCAGAGGTTCTCCCTGGGCAAGGAAGGTAGCGATGGCTGAAGCGTAGGAACAACCGGTGCCATGGGTATTGCTGGTGAAAATCCGCTCGGTTGGAAAGTGATGACATTCGCTGCCGTCAAACAGTATGTCGGTGGAAAAGGGGCCTGTGAAGTGTCCTCCTTTTACCAGAACATTGGCAGCTCCCAACGCATATAGTCCTCTGGCAGCCTGTTCCATTTCAGCTTCCGTGCGAATCTGCATTCCCAGCAATTTCTCGGCTTCAGGAATATTGGGGGTCAGCAGGCAGGCCTGGGGCAGAAGCTGCTCCACAAAGATATTCATTGCATCACGGTCCATCAGGGCAGCGCCCCCTTTGGCAATCATGACCGGGTCAATCACCATTGGAATCAGCGGAGAGTGTTCTCCCAATCGTTCTGCCAGCGCCGATATGATGGTCGCAGTGTGCAGCATTCCGGTCTTGATCACGTCGACCGGTATGTCAGCCAGCACCGTGTCAAGCTGGTCAATGACAAAGGAAGGGGGAAGGCCGTGGATGGATGTGACGCCTCTGGTGTTCTGCGCTGTCAGGGCGGTCAGGGCGCTGCATGCATAGCTTCCGAGCAGGGTTATGGTCTTGATGTCCGCCTGGATTCCTGCACCGCCGCCCGAATCACTGCCTGCAATGGTAAGCACCGAGCCGCGCGGAAAGGGGCGCTGGCGGTTGAAGAGCAGTTTGAGCCCACAGGCAGCCATATCAGGGCGTGGATTGGAGAGAACAGAGGAGATCACTGCAACTGCATCCGCACCGGCATCAATGACCCGGCAGGCGTTGCCGATGGTGATGCCGCCGATGGCAACGACCGGGAGTTTCACCTTGTCGCGGATTTCAGAGAGTCCGCTTGTGCCGGGAATGTGGGTGACGGCCTTGCTACCGGTCGGGTACATGGCGCCAAAACCTATATAATCGGCCCCTTCCTGCTCGGCCAGTAACGCCTCATGCAGGTCATGGGTGGATTTGCCTATGATCTTGCCTGGTCCCAACAGTTCCCGTGCGCTGCTGACGCTGCCGTCTTCCTGCCCGAGATGCACGCCGTCAGCATCCAGTTCTCTGGCCAGCGAAATATCATCATTGATGATAAAGGCTACTCCGAAGTCACTGCACAGCTGTTTAAGCTCACCCGCTTCGGCCAGACAATCCTCAGGCAGTTTCCCTTTGGCGCGGTACTGGAGAACAGCAATGCCGCCTCGCAGAGCCATTTTCACCCGCTCAACCAGGTTTTCGTTTTGATCGGTGATCAGGTAAACGCCTGCAATGGGAAGCGGTTGGGCAGCTTTGTTGACGACAAGTCGAAATGATCTGCTGGTGTCACCCATTACGGTGCTCTCCTGAAAAAAAAACCGCACTGAAAATATCAGGCGGCTGGATTAAAGCGTTAAAACTGCGAGCCGCTTTCCTACGCCGGGATAATCCGGATCAGGTTCGAAGGGTCTGATTCCGTGGAATCATCTCAGTTCTCGCGAACTCCCCCAGGGCCTTAAAAGTCTGTACCGTACTGGAAATACCACTGCATGTCAATCTCTATGACATCCATTTCGTCACTGAGGTACCCCCTCAGGAGCTGCCCTTTCCCTTTACAGGAGCTGTCATACATGATAATAAGCGACTTGTGCCCGTGCAGGGATTCATGCATGTTTGTGCAGGAGGAACAGCTGATTTTATTTGATAGTCGTCCCACATTTGCCGAGATAGATCTTGCGGCTCTTCGCCACAATTACCAGGTTATCCGATCGTCCATTCCACGACATGTTGAGATTCTGGCTGTGGTTAAGGCCGACGCCTATGGCCATGGCTTCATGGACATCAGCCGTGAATTGGAAGAGGCGGGTGTCAATGCCTTCGGGGTCGCTTTCCTGGCAGAAGGCATTCAGCTTCGCAAAGCAGGCATCGATAAGCCGATCCTGCTGCTGGGCGGGGTGTATCCGGGGCAAGAACGTAAATGTATCGGCTATAATATTTCCACTGCCGTATTTACCCTGGATCAGGCCCAGGCCCTTAATCACGCGGCCGGCAAACTTTTTCGCAAAGCGAATATTCATCTGAAGATTGATACCGGCATGGGGCGTCTCGGTATTCCCTGGGAGCAGACACCGGACTTTTTGAAAGAACTTGCCAAGCTTCCCAATATTTTTATCGAAGGAATTGTCTCCCACTTTGCCAGTGCCGACGAACTGGATGAATCAGGCCAATACTTTACCCGGCTTCAGACAGAGCGATTTCTCTGGGTGGTCGCCGAAACGCGCAAGGCCGGATACAAGCCGCGGTATGTTCATATTGCCAATAGTGCTGCAGCCCTTCTGAAGGATGTGCCGGAGTGCAATCTTGTCAGGCCGGGTATCGCCTTATATGGAGCCGTGCCCTCGCCGGATTTTCAGGGCAAGCTGGATCTGCACCCGGTCATGCATCTTAAAAGCCGCATCGCCATGCTTAAGTGGGTGGAACCCGGCACATCAATCAGTTATGCACGCCGGTTCACAACGAGTGAAAAATCCCTGATTGCCAGCGTTCCGGTAGGCTATGCCGATGGCTATCCCCGTACTCTTACAAATCGTGGCCAAGCGCTGGTAAGGGGGCAACGGGCTCGTGTGGCCGGCACGGTCTGCATGGATTGGATCATGCTTGACGTGACTGCCATCAAGGATGTAGCGGTTGGTGACGAAGTGGTGCTGATCGGGCCGGATAAGGCTGGAAACTGTATCTCCGGTGAAGAGCTTGCCCAGGCCGCCGGAACAATTCCGTACGAAATTTTCTGCGGGATCAGCAAGCGTGTGCCGAGGGTGTATCTTAAGTAGTTTCCATCCGGAAACTACGGATGAGAACTATTGGTTTCCGAATTGGGAAGCGGGGATTTTTTGTCCTGGCAAGGAAATCAAGGGATTGCGCGGAGGCGTACGACCGTACGCCGCACAAGCAAAACCGCAGATTGACACCGCCAGGGCGAAAAAGCACCCTTTCCGGACGGAAACTAAGTAGGGACGTGGGACCGGGAAGCGGTCTTTATGCTGAAAAGGAAATGACTATGAAAGAGATCAAGCTGACACAGATGGTGAAAGCTGCCGGTTGAGCTGCCAAACTGGGCCCTGCAAGCCTGGCGAAAGCCCTGGATGGGCTTTGGACAAATCATGACGCAAACCTGCTGGTTGGACCCGGAACATCCGATGATGCCGGGGTCTACAGAATAGGGCCGGATTGCGCCCTGGTCGAGACGACCGATATAATCACTCCTCTGGTGGACGATCCCTTTACTTTTGGTCGTATTGCTGCTGCCAATGCGGTCTCCGACGTGTATGCCATGGGTGCCCGGCCGGTGACAGCCATGAATCTTGTTTTTTTCCCGGCCTGTTCCCTGTCGGAGAATGTGCTGGGCGAGATTCTGGCTGGTGGCCAACGTGTGCTTATCGAAGCGGGTGTCTGCCTTGTGGGGGGGCATACGGTGGAAGATGACGAGTTGAAGTATGGACTTGCCGTGACTGGTCTGGTTGATCCCCAAAACATCATCCGCAATTCCACCGCCAAGCCTGGCGATGTGCTGATCCTGACCAAACCTCTCGGTACCGGAATTATTTCTACGGCCATAAAGGGTGAGGTGGCGCCGGCTGCAGTGATAGACGAAGCTGTGACTTGGATGACCACACTTAACAAGGCGGCAGCCGAATTGATGAAAGAGTGCCGTGCCACCGCTGCCACAGATGTAACCGGTTTCGGGCTGATTGGCCATGCATGCGAAATGGCACGTGGTGCCGGGGTGACAATCGCTCTTGATCTTCATGCTGTTCCGCTGATGCAGGGAGTACAGGAGTTGATCGCCGACGGCATGGTGCCGGCCGGCTGCTATCGTAACCGCGATCACTACTCTCCGTTTGTGAATGCTCCCAACATTGATCAGGATGCTCTGTTGCCACTGTTTGATCCCCAAACTTCCGGCGGGTTATTGATTTCATTCTCTTCTGAAGATGCGCACATGTTTCTGGGCCAGGCGGCCCAGCGGAATATCTTTGCTCTTCAAATCGGTTCCGTATCCCCACTTTCCTCCCACCTGATAAAGGTCGCTTGACACATGCATGCTCTTGCCGTTGATCTCGGCACAACCACTCTGGCTGCGTCGCTGATCGACCTGACCAGTGGAAATCGGCTGGCCAAGGTCGGCAGCATGAATCCGCAACGCAGCTTTGGGGCAGATGTTGTCTCGCGTCTGGACCATGCAGTCCATTCCCCTGATGCATTGCGGCAGATGTCGCGGATAATCCGTGTCGAGCTCAGGCGTTTGGCTGAGGAATTGTGCGGGATGGCTGGAATTGTCTGGGAAGAGGTGGGACAGATTGCCATAGCCGGCAATCCCACCATGCAGCACTTGTTGATGGGGTTGCCGGTACATCCCCTTGCCTTCCCCCCTTATCGGCCGCTCCATACGAAAGGCACCTGGCTGATGGCTGAAGAGCTGGAGTGGCAAGGCGATGCGAAAATATATGTATTCCCCATGCCGGGTGGTTTTGTGGGTGGCGATACGGTTGCTTTTCTTTATGGGGCCAGGGGCCAGGGACCAGGGGCCAGGGACCAGGTAAATTCGAACATTCCGTCTCCCGTCCCCGGTTCCCCGTCCCTGTTTTTAGACATGGGTACAAATGGTGAAATGGCCCTTGTGGACCGGGATATTATCTGGGCTACTTCGGCAGCGGCCGGACCAGCCTTTGAGGGGGGCAACCTTACTTGCGGCATGGCCGCCCTCCACGGTGCAATCAGTTCAGTGCGGATTAAGGATGAACGGGTAAAACTGACGGTTATCGGAGCTGTTCCTCCGCTTGGTATCTGTGGTTCAGCCGCTCTTGAGGCCGTTGCAGAACTTTTGAACCTCGATATAATCGAGCCAACCGGCAGGCTGCGGGATGCCGCTGAGATCTCCTCCAACCTGGGCGGGCGGGTGGTTCTGTATCAAGGTGAGAATGCGTTTGTGCTTTACAGGGATGCGAACCGCCTGCTGCTGCTGACACAGGGTGACATCCGCCAGATTCAACTTGCCAAGAGTGCTCTCAGGGCTGGCATGGAAGTCCTCCTCCAGCGGGCATGTATACGCTGTGAAGCCTTGGAGGATGTGGTTTTGACCGGATCTTTCGGTGCTGTTTTGCACCCGGAATGGCTTAAAATTATTGGAATCTTCGACGAAAGCATGGTACATACAACTCGTTTTGTCCCTGAAGGTGCGCTGACCGGTGTTGAACGGGCCTTTGCGGCCAATGACGGTTTCGAAGCGGTGGAAAACCTGGCAGATCAATTCCGGGTCGTGCCGCTCTCTGGTACGCCACTGTTCGAGACCCTGTTTCTGCAACATATCAATTTCACCAGTACGTAAATCCTCCACATAGAAGACGCCTGAGATTCGGAGATAATCAATTCAAAATAAGACGCAGGTTCGTCTTGATTATTGATTGTAGTTTCTCTGTATTTTACGTGTCTGATGTATATTTTAACTGTATTAACGGTGCATTTTTGAAACCAAGGAGAAAAAAATGGCAAAGATTACACGTGCATTAATCAGTGTCTCCGACAAGACAGGCATTATTGAGTTTTCCAAAGAACTTGCTGGTTATGGGGTGGAAATTCTCTCCACCGGCGGCACGGCAAAGCTGTTGCGTGAAGCTGGCCTGACTGTCAAGGATGTTTCTGAATTCACCGGTTTTCCGGAGATGCTGGATGGACGGGTGAAAACCCTGCACCCCAAGGTCCATGGTGGCTTGCTCGGCATGCGCAGCAATCCCGAGCACGTGGCCAAGATGAAGGAACACGGTATCGAAAACATCGATATGGTTGTAGTTAATTTGTACCCCTTCGAATCTACGGTAGCCAAGGAAGGATGTCACCTTGAAGATGCGATCGAGAATATCGATATCGGTGGACCGACCATGCTCCGTTCCGCAGCAAAAAATCATCCTGATGTGACCGTTCTCGTGGATGCGGGCGATTATGCCGCTGTGCTGGACGAAATGAAGAGTAATGGTGGCGTGGTTTCTCAGAAAACCAATTTTGGCCTTGCGGTCAAGGTGTTTCAACATACAGCAGCTTATGACGGAGCCATTTCAAATTATCTGGGTGCCCGTCTGGGAGATGCCGTCGAAGCATACCCGGCAACATTTACCATTCAGGTCAAAAAAGCCCAGGACCTGCGATATGGCGAGAATCCTCAGCAATCTGCAGCATTTTACGTGGAAAAGGAAATTGCAGAACCTTGTGTTTCCAACGCGGTCCAGCTGCAGGGCAAAGAGCTTTCGTTCAACAACATCATCGATCTGGATGCCGCCATTGAGACGGTTAAGGAGTTTGAGCAGTCGGCTGCAGTTATTATCAAACATACCAATCCTTGTGGTGTTGCGCTTGCGGATACACCTCTTTCCGCATATCTCAAGGCGCGTGAGTGCGATCCGGTTTCCGCGTTTGGCGGGATCGTCGGTTTCAACCGCCAGGTTGATGCTGATACGGCTAAAGAGCTTACCTCGACTTTTCTGGAAGCGGTTATTGCCCCGGGCTACAGTGAAGAGGCCCTGGCAATTTTTACTGCTAAAAAGAATGTCCGGGTCATGCAGGTGCCTCTGCTGGGCGATTACACGGCTAGCGGCTATGATCTGAAGAAAGTAGTGGGTGGATTGCTGGTTCAGGGGCGTGATCTTGGCATGGTACGGGCCAGGGAATGCCAGGTGGCAACCGAGAGGACTCCGACCGCTTCCGAATATGAGGCACTGGATTTCGCGTGGAG
>Ga0154406_1057_pt2 | contig 10149 bp, 13 predicted proteins | sample RifGroB2_FD_115910 | JGI IMG/M metagenome (GOLD analysis project Ga0154406, IMG submission 115910) | Geobacteraceae bacterium GWB2_52_12 | reverse complement strand
GAAGGGTTTCAATATCTGACAGTTCGCCACGGCCTTCCGTGATGCGCTCAAGAATATCGAGCATAACCTTGAGGCCGATGCGGCAGGGCACACATTTTCCACAGGATTCGTCTCTTGTGAAATTAAGAAAGAATCGAGATACGTCAACCATACAGGTCGTTTCGTCCATGACGACCAGACCACCGGAACCCATCATGGCTCCAGCCTTGATCAGTGAGTCATAATCAACCGGAGTATCCAGAATATCGGCTGGAATACAGCCGCCAGATGGACCACCAGCCTGAACGGCCTTGAACTTGCGGTTGTTCGCAATGCCGCCGCAAACGTCATAGATAACTTCGCGTACTTTCATACCGGCTGGAACTTCAACAAGTCCGGTATGCTTGACCTTACCGGTCACGGCAAAGATTTTGGTTCCCTTGGTCGTTTCAGTACCAAGTGAGGCGTACCAGTCGCCCCCCTTGTTGATGATGTGACGTACGTTACCGAAAGTCTCAACGTTATTGATGTTGGTCGGTTTGCCCCAGAGACCGCGCACGGCCGGGAACGGAGGACGTGGACGGCTCATGCCGCGATGCCCTTCAATAGAGGCCATTAAAGCAGTTTCTTCGCCGCAGACGAAAGCGCCGGCGCCCATCTTGATGCGCATATCGAAATCGAGGCCCCACCCCTGGATATTCTTACCGAGGTACCCCTTTTCGTAGCAGACATCGATGGCGTGCTGGAGGCGCTGTACGGCCAGTGGATACTCGGCGCGAACATATACGTAGCCGAAGTCGCAACCTATTGCATAGGCCGCAATCATCATCCCCTCGATGATGCAGTAGGGGTCGCCTTCGAGCAGGGATCGGTCCATGAAAGCACCCGGATCGCCCTCGTCAGCGTTGCAGATCAGATATTTGTGATCGCCGGGGGAAGCCTTGCAAAAAGACCACTTCATGCCGGTAGGGAAACCGCCACCACCGCGGCCACGAAGACCGGACTTCTTGACTTCCTCAATAACCTCTTCCGGCTTCATGCCCTTGACGCACTTCTCGATTGCCTTGAAACCATCCTCTTCTTTGTAGGCATCGATACTGTCCGGGTCAATCTGGCCGCATCCGGTCATAACAACCCGCATCTGGGCATCGACAAACTGGTTATAGTAAGGTTTGGCCTTTCTTTTCTCCAATACCGCGTGGTTGACGATATGTTCGTCAATAATCTTCTCTACTTCTTCAGGCTTGACAAAGTCATAGGTCACACGCCCCTGGTCAGGGGTTATGATATCAACCAGAACATCGTTGGCGCACAATCCACGACAACCCGTCTTGATAACATCACAGCGTTTTCCGACAACTGCATCTACACCCTTTTCAGCGAGATGCTTAACGAAAGCCGCCTCTACCTCTTTGGCGCCCATCGAAACTCCGCCGGTGCCCTGGCAGATCAGAATTTTTATTCCCGTGTTTTCGCTCATGACTCAATTGTCCCCTGCTGGATAGTTTCGAGCTAGTGGCTATTTCATTGGCCGCTGACTGTAATCGGCAACGATTTCATCGACTTTCTGGACCGTCATTCCACCATAGGTGGAATCATTAACCATTGCCAGCGGTGCCATACCACAGGCTCCCAAACATGCCACCTTTTCAAAGGTGAAACGTAAGTCCGGGGTCGTTTCGGCATGGCCGATATGCAACTTATCAAAAAAAGTCTCCACGATACGCGGTGCTCCCTGAACATGGCAAGCCGTCCCTACACAAACCCTTATAATGAACTTTCCGCGTGGTTTGAGATGAAACTGGGCATAAAAAGTGAGGACTCCGTATATCTGACTCGGGTATACGTTCAGACGCTCGGCTACGTGATCTGCAACGATGCGCGGAACATAGCCGTATTCATCCTGTACACCCTGAAGAACCGGCATCAGATTTCCAGGAATGTCTATATATTTATCGATGACTGCATCGGCTATGGAAAGGTCAATTTCCGGCTCTTGCTCTTCGGCCTGCTGCGCTACTACGTCACTCATGCGCCACATCTCCTTTGAATCGTGCGGAGTTATCTGTCAATTTCACCTAGAACGATGTCCAGCGTGCCGATTACGGCAACCAGGTCTGCAATCATGGAACCTACGCTCATCTGTTCGATTGCCTGCAAATTTACGAATGAGGGTGGACGAATTCTGAGTCGCTCCGGCTTGTTACCACCATCGCTGACGATATAAAAGCCGAGCTCGCCTTTTGGTGCCTCAACTCCCTGGTAAACTTCACCTTCCGGCGCAGCAAAACCTTCGGAAGCGATCTTGAAGTGATGTATAAGCCCCTCAATGCTGTTGTATACGCTTTCTTTTGGCGGATAACATACCTGCGGACAGTCCGCCAGAACAGGACCCGGCTTGAGTCTGTCAAGCCCCTGGCGAACAATCTTGCACGATTCACGCATCTCGATCAGTCGAACTTTATAGCGGTCAAACGTATCGCACTTTTCGCCGACCGGAACCTTGAACTGGTACTTGTCATAACCGGCGTAAGAATCATCACGCCGCAGATCCCAATCAACACCGGAACCCCGCAACGCAGGACCGGTAATGCCGATTTCGATGGCATCTTCGGCGGATATGACACCGTTTCCTACCGTACGTTTGAGCCAGATCGGGTTGGTCGTCAAAAGCCCTTCATACTGGTCAAGATAGCCGGGCATAGAATCAATGAAATCGCTGACTTTTTTCACAAACTCTTCCGGGACATCCTGCGAAAGGCCACCGACACGGAAGAAGTTGGATGTCATGCGGGCGCCGGAGATCAATTCGTATGTTTCCATGATAGTTTCGCGCTCGCGGAATGCGTAAATAAAAACAGTCATGGCACCGATATCAAGCGCGTGGCAGGCAAGCCAAACCAGATGCGACTGAAGACGGGTCAGCTCGGCCATGATTATTCTGATCGTTTCAGCGCGCTCAGGGACCTCGACCGCCATCAATTTTTCAACAGCCAGGATATATCCCAAATTGTTACTCATGGGTGCCAGATAATCCAGGCGGTCGGTAAGTGGCAGAATCTGATGGTAGGTACGGTGCTCTGACAGCTTTTCGACACCGCGATGCAGGAAACCGATATGAGGAGTCACCTTGACGATTACCTCGCCATCAAGCTCGAGTACAAGCCGCAAAACCCCGTGGGTACTTGGGTGCTGTGGTCCCATGTTTAGTGTCATTGTTTCAGTATTAGCCATGTATCGCCTCTTCTATGATCGAATTACAGAACGATGTAGTAAAACTATGACAAACGCCCTTTATAGGGTTCACGATCTGGTCCCTGCAATGGATAGTCCTTGCGAAGCGGGTGACCTACCCAATCTTCGGTCATGAGAATACGCCTTGGGTCAGGATGCTTGTCAAATACTATTCCGAAAAGGTCGAAGACCTCACGCTCCAGCCAGTTTGCCGTTTTCCAAACCTGTGATGCGGTTGGAATGATGCATACAGCCTCACTTACCGGTGTTTTGATGCGCAGACGGTCTTTGTGCGGGATGGAAAGCAACTGATAGACCATCATAAAACGATCTTCTTTTTTGCCTTCATAATCTACCGCGGTCAGATCGGTGAGCTGGTTGAACTGCAGGGATTGCTTGAGGAACGAAAGGATTTCAATGATGGCATCCTTTGCTACGGTTACCGTAACCTCTCCCCTGAATTCAACTACATCAATGATAGAAGCGGCGAACTTTTCCTTCAGCTTCAGTACTGCGCGATTGTTTTCTGCCATGATATCCAACCCTTTTGTGGGGATTTTTGTGCACATGCATGTACGTTAGTTGATTCTACAGAATAGATCAGGCTGCTTCCGGAATGTAGCGTTCACCCAAACCGATGGCGGAGCCGAATGAGTTACGTTCCGTCATAATCTTGTCCTGAAGCTTCATCAGGCCGAACAATAGTGCCTCCGGGCGTGGCGGGCAACCAGGGATGTAGACATCAACCGGCAGCGCCTCATCAATTCCCTGCACAACACTGTAAGTATCAAAAATACCGCCGGAGCAGGCGCACGCACCCATGGCAATAACCCATTTGGGCTCAGGCATCTGCTCATAGACTGTCATGATAACAGGAAGCATTTTTTTGGTAACCGTACCGGCAATAATAATGCAGTCGGACTGGCGCGGTGAAGCGCGAAAAATGATGCCGAAACGGTCCAGATCGTTATGAGAGGCGCCGGCAGCCATCATTTCAATGGCACAACATGCCAATCCAAAGGTCATAGGCCAGATGGATGACTTCCGGGACCAGTTGACCAAAAGATCCAGTGACGTGGTGATAACGTTATCGCCAAGCGGATTGTCTACTCCCATTCCAGCGCTCCTTTTTTCCAGACATAAATATAACCAACAAAAAGAATGACTACGAAAAGCCCCATCTCTACCATACCCAGGACGCCCAGCTTCTTGTACAGAATGGCCCAGGGATAAAGGAACACAGCTTCAATATCGAACAGGATGAACAGCATGGCAATCACATAGAACTTGATTGAGTAACGCTCACGTGCAGTCCCGACAGGATCGCAACCGCTCTCGTACGGCTGCAGTTTTACCTTTGATGGCTTTTTCTGGCCAATCAGAGATGACATGACAAGGGACACAAGCCCGAAACCTATTGCCACGAGTACCAAAAGTAGTATTGGCAGGTATGCACCAAGCATTATGAATCCTCCTTACTTCGGACGGTATACTGTATACAAACGAAGAATTAAATAGGTTATTTGTTTTTTTTTGTCAACTCTTTTTTTATGTAACACCTTTTTAAAATACAGGCGGATACTCTTAAAATCACAAATAATATTACTACTTTACCATTGACACTATTCAGCACGATGTGATAAAAAACCGCTAAATATCTCTTCCAATCCATCTACTCCCGACATGAGGTCACCTATATGAATCACGTACGTTCCAGCTTGCTTTTTGAACAGGCAAAAAAAGTTATTCCCGGCGGAGTCAACAGCCCGGTTCGCGCCTTCAAGTCAGTGGGAGCCGATCCTCTTTTCATCAAAAAGGCGAGTGGCGGACATATTTTTGACGAAGACGGCAATTCATTTATTGATTATGTCGGATCGTGGGGCCCCATGATTGCAGGCCATTGCCACCCGGACATCATCAAGGCGGTACAGGACACTATGGCTAGTGGCGCCAGCTTTGGCGCTCCTACCGAGCGTGAGACGATCCTTGCCAATCTCATAATTGAAGCGGTTCCTTCTATTGAAATGGTGCGCATGGTCAGCTCCGGCACCGAAGCGACAATGAGCGCCATACGCCTTGCCCGCGGCTATACCGGTCGCGATAAAATCCTGAAGTTTTCAGGTTGCTATCACGGGCATGCCGATTCTTTGCTTGTCAAGGCAGGCTCCGGTGCCGCAACTTTCGGCGTTCCCGACTCTCCCGGCGTTCCTGCTGAAGTTGCCAGGCTTACCCTGACTGCCGACTTCAACTCGCTTGATTCAGTTAAAAAGTTGGTCGCTGAAAACCGTGACGAGATCGCCTGTGTCATTGTTGAGCCTGTTGCCGGAAACATGGGAACGGTGCCGCCGAATGATGGTTTTCTGGAAGGACTTAGAGATCTCTGCACCAATGAAGGAATCGTCCTGATTTTTGATGAAGTAATGTCCGGCTTTCGTGTTGCTTTTGGCGGCGCTCAGGAGCTGTACGGCATAACTCCTGACATGACTACTCTCGGCAAAATAATCGGCGGCGGACTTCCGGTCGGAGCCTTCGGCGGAAAGCGCGATATCATGGAGAAGCTATCCCCGTCCGGCGGAGTTTATCAAGCGGGAACCCTGTCCGGAAACCCGTTAGCCATGTCAGCCGGGATAGCAACAATGAACATCCTCAAAAAGCCGGGTTTTTATTCGGCGCTCGAAGCAAAAAGCATGGTGGTTGCCGAGGGCATAGCCAAGGCTGCAAAAGATGCGGGCTATCCGATTTACTCAACTCGCGTCGGCAGCATGTTCTGCGCTTTTTTCAGCAAAGTCAGGGTATCCGACTGGCAAACTGCATCGCAATGCGACACTAAATCGTTCTCAAAATATTTCCTCGGCATGCTGGATGAAGGGGTTTATCTTGCTCCGTCACAGTTCGAGACCGCATTCGTGTCTGCAGCGCATACCGAAGAAGACATCGAAAAGACTATCAAAGCAGCCGCTAAATGTTTCAAGCAGATCGTATAACGCGTGTTTTCATTTCTGTTTGACATATACTCTGCGCCTGTGGTAAGAAATACCGGTTTTGTGCCTCTTTCACAACTGACTTCTCATGGCCGGTAATAATCGTCAGCTCTTTCAGAGCCTTGCAATGGTTTCCAGTATGGGCATTTCTGTTGTGCTGGCAATTGGCATCGGCGTCTGGTTTGGCCTGACACTTGATCGCTGGTTTAATACAACACCCTGGTTCTTCTATATTTTTCTGTTCATCGGAATTGCAGCCGGTTTCAAGAATGTGTATGTTATCGCCGGCAGGGAGATCCGAAAAAGTGATGATAACGATCAACGAGGATAACCTCTTTGCTGTCATCATCAAGGGAAGCCTGGGATTGATGGTTTTTTTGACCTTGGCGGGATGGGCTCTGTTCTCTCCAAAAGTAGGCCTGGGTGCTCTGGCAGGCGGATGTATTGCGATAGCAAACTTTTTCTGGATTCGTAATGTATTGCAGCGAATCCTCGGGCAGTTGCCGGCAAGGGCAACAATGTATGCCCAGTTCAGATACGTTGCACGTTTGAGCCTGACCGGTCTCATACTCTATTTCGTTATAACATCCGGGTGGTTTTCACTTGCCGGACTTTTTGTAGGTCTTTCAGTTATTGTAATCAATATCATCACTCTGTCACTATACAGCGCCATGCGCGCAGGAGGTTAGCTCCATGGTTCACCCGTTACTCTTTCTAGAATTTTTCCGCAAACTGCTGGCTCCGCTGCATATAAATGATGCCAGCGCCGATGCAATCGCCTACACCTGGCTGATAATAATTCTCCTTTTGGGACTTTCACTGGCGGCTACTTCTGCACTGAAGGCAATACCGAGCGGAATGCAGAATTTTATGGAAACCGTTATCGGCGGCATAGAAGGCATGATTGTCGACACCATGGGAGAACATGGCCGCCCTTTCTTTCCACTGATTGCAACTTTGGCAATTTTCGTTCTCGTATCAAACCTGATCGGGCTGATCCCCGGCTTCTTTCCACCAACTGCCAATATCAACACGACCGCCGCATGCGCGGTAATCGTCTTTGTCTCAACTCATGTTGTGGGGATCAAGCATCACGGCGCACATTATCTGAAACATTTCTGCGGACCTATCGCCTGGCTGGCACCCATCATGTTCTTCATTGAAGTTATCGGCCACCTCAGCCGCCCTGTTTCACTGACACTGCGTCTTTTTGGCAACATGAACGGCCACGAGCTCGTGCTGATTATTTTCTTTGCCCTTGCCCCCTTCCTTGTACCGTTGCCGATGATGCTGATGGGCGTTCTGGTTTCATTTATTCAAGCCTTTGTTTTCATGCTATTGGCGATGATATACATCCAGGGAGCGCTGGAAGAAGCACACTGATCTGATAATATCAATTTCAAATCAACGATCTGGAATTGGTCACACTTACTCCTATACTGTTTAGGAGACAAAACCATACGGAGGTAGTAAAAATGAGTTTTTTCACGATGTGCGTTCTTGCAGCAGGTATTGGTATGGCACTTGGTACTTTGGGTACCGGCATTGGCCAGGGTATCGCAGTTGCCCGTGCAGTTGAAGGCGTTTCACGCAACCCGGGCGCTTCCGGCAAAATCCTGACCACCATGATGATCGGTCTGGCCATGATCGAGTCACTTGCAATCTATGCACTGGTTGTTTGTCTGATCATTCTCTTCGCCAACCCTTACAAGGATATCGTCCTCAAACTGGCTGAAACTGTTGCAAAGTAATTCCGGAACAAGTATTTTTTGAAAACAAAAAGGGCATCCCATAGCGGATGCCCTTTTTGTTTTCTTATATCTACATACAATTCTTTTCTTTTCCTTATTCGTAATCCTTCAACATTCCCTCAACCTCCAGCGATTCAAGACTCTCGGCCACCTCACCAGATGCCATGATTACCACCGCACGGGCGGAATATTGATACTTGACGCCACGATCTATTGCCGTGTCTACGTATACATTGCTATTGACAGGCTGTGTATTAATCGGCAGAGAAGACCGGGCTGAACCGGCTACCCGGCGGTACAGGTTGTAACCCAGGAGCAATCGTCCCGTTATCGGAAGTTGTGACGATATTTGAAGCCGTATCTCCGCAGGAAGTGACTCTATTGCAAGAACGGGTGCGGGAAGTGATTGAGTGACACGAACGTCGGCAGTCGTCGAGACAGAACCGTGGACTCCATCAGCAGTAAATGGAACAATGCTGTAAGAATATGACTTGCCTGCGCTCACATCTCTATCAAACATAAGCAGACGGTTTCCAAAACGCTGAGTATCTGTCGGCAGGCGATCAAGATACAGGGTTTTAAACTGCAGGTAATCCGTCGTACAGGATCGACATACATCTTTTTGAGACGTCTCATTGACACGTCTGCTGATTTTTACACCGGACAGCCCCTGCACCGGCCTTCCGCCCAGGTCTTTTCCGGAGAGCATGAACTGAAGCTTGACATCAGCGCCACTCTGCTGAGCCGATACGGCGGCAGGTGCGGCAGGAACCATCATGTCAGGATAGATCAGCGGCCCCTTCCTGCCACAAGCAGTCGTCATCAGAGATGTGCCCACAAAAAGCACTGATAGCCCAAACCGGTTCATCGCTGCCCTCCTGCCGGCAATACTGCATCCAGCTTTACCTCAAACTGCCCGGCAGCAGATAGAAACAAGACTCTATCAGCACGAATATCAATAATTTTTGCACCGGAAACAACCGAACCTTCCTTAAGAAGAAAACCGTTTACGACAGCTCTCCTTGCTGCGCGCTCATCCTGCCAGGCAATGCCGGAGAGCTTGATGTCAACAGGCGCAGACACGGCGGGAGTAGCCAGCACCGAAGGAGATGTCTGGGGTTTTCGCCTATTCGGTCGCCTGACCTCCCGGCTGGATGAATCATCATCCTCACCAGTTTGTACCGTTTCAGGCGTTTTTGAAACAGCAGCTGGAGGTGCGGGGGGCGGTGAAGTTGAAGGCTCAGGTACAGTTACAGGTGCAGGCAGTGGCTGAGCTGGTATCTGTGTGGCCGGCGGAATATCCGGTTGGACTAACGGAACCGGTGTTACAGGAGCAGGTGTGTTAATAACTGCAACGCTCTTCCAGACACTTCCACTCATAACAGTCCAGGCAATAACTAACGCCGCCAGCGATACAACTATAAGACCAGCTATTTTCCAAGCTCTCGGCCTGATACCTTTAACGGTCTGTTCCTTATAAAGGTCATCGGATATGGAAAACCTGCCATTGGCCTGTTTTTTTTTGTTTTTCTCATTCTCTATTTTTTTCAACGCATCCAGGATATAGCTCATACGTTCGGTTCACTTTCCGGCAAACGGCCAACGCAGGATGCGGGACCAAAAACCTTTTCTTTCATAAGTCGATTGAAGTTCCGATATAACCTCTTTGGCTATTTTGGGAGAGACATACAGACAGTCGCGGGTCCAGGCCATTAACAGGGACTGATCACAGGCCACATTTATCAAGCGTGGTACGCCGCGAGAGAAGCGATAAATACGTTTGACCGCACCGCGTGTAAAGATATTCGGTATCCTGCTGCCAGAAGCCAGTAATCGATGATTAATATACTGTACTGCATCATCCATTATTATTGGTGCCAGCCGACAGCGCACCGTAATACGTTGACTGAGCTGCCGCAGGTCGTGCCGTTGAAGGAGAGCATTAAGCTCTGGCTGCCCGGAAAGTATGATCTGGATCAGCTTGTCCCTTTCAGTCTCCAGATTGGAGATCAGGCGCACCTGCTCCAGAACATCCGGCTTCAGATTCTGTGCTTCATCAATTACGAGAACGACTGTCCGTCCGGAACTATTCTGGTCGATCAGGAAACCGTTGAGCGCGTCCAGATAACCAAAACTGTTCTGTTCGGCGGCAGTTACGCCAAACTCCCGGCAAATCGCGGCCAGCAGCTGCTCACCCGACATGC
>Ga0154406_1046_pt4 | contig 10207 bp, 12 predicted proteins | sample RifGroB2_FD_115910 | JGI IMG/M metagenome (GOLD analysis project Ga0154406, IMG submission 115910) | Geobacteraceae bacterium GWB2_52_12 | reverse complement strand
AGCAACCTTCCCGCGCACGAATAGTCGAGTTCGCGAGTCACCATTTTGGTTATTTTTCCCGTTTCGGTATTGATCCTTCTGACGAAAACGAGCACCTTGCTATTATTAAGATAGTTATACGTACCGATGATCGCCTCAGACTGAGCATACTCGTCTTTTTTTATCTCGTTCGCTTTTCGCGTCAACACTATCAGGCCATTTTCCGATAATTTAAAGTATTTGCCAAACTCGGCCTGTACAATCTTGTAGCAACATGCGTTGTTCAACCCCGCCCTCATCAGCTCCCCCATCAGAAGACCCGGCTGATTCGGCACGAACGTCTGAATGTCGGCAAAATCGGTTACCAGCACGGTCTGGCGCTTTATTTCATCGCGGTTTGTACAGGCGTTTACAACTGCCTTGCCGTCAGGTGAGCGTCCAGCACAATCGGAGCAACTATCAACACAAAGATCTGCGGCAATATCTTCAAATAGTGCTTTTAGATCCGTGGAATCCAGCAGAACGGGCAATGTTTTGCCGTAACAGGCGCCATAGCCATAACCTTCACGCTTTGTCACACATCCGGTCAAAACGAAAATAAGAGTACAACTGCACGCTATAACAAGTAATTTAACCATCAGCGAAGAGTACCATCTGTCTTCATCTGCTTCATCTGTTCTCCATTCCAACAGACCGGATTGTCTCGACAACTAAAAGGCGTGTCTCCGACTATTTTCATAGGCTGAAGATTATCCGCATTGAACAACAGTGCTTCGGTAAACCAGTTGGCCGGCATATGCGACTGAGCCGATGACGCCACCAGTCCGGTGTTGATGTCGATCACACGTGAATTTACAATTACATGGTCATTCGCCACCGAATAAGTTCCGGTAACGATACCACCTACCTTGTACATATCCTTGATTTTCTTGATGTCGCGACTCAAGGAAAATTCACCCGTTTCATTGATGATTACGTCTTTAGTCAGCCTGACTTCAAATATCTTCCATTTACGCACCTGCAACTCATGGATGAGATTCTCCGCAACAAGCCTTCCGAATGCCGTGGTCTCTGAAAGCTTGTTGAGATTGGTAAAACTGGTAATGATGAAGGTGTTCTCAAGGCTCTTGCGGTCAACGTTTCGTTCAATCTGGTCCGCCATGAAAATAATCTGGGCGTTAAATCTTCCAACAGTAGATTGATTCGCAGGCACCCTTATTTGCTCGCTAACAACATATCTTTCGACTGGAGTTACATAGCCAACATTTGAGCAACTGGCAAGCAATGTGCCGCACCCCGCCATGCAACACAGCGCAACTAAAGTATGATTAAATGTTATATTCACTGTCCTCCCTCCTTGACGTTCTCTTTCGGCATAGCAATATTGCCGCCACCTGGAAGCGTTACGGCATATCCACTCGGATCATTTGCATAAACATACTCTTTACTCCTGTAAGAAACCGGATAACCAACTGAGCCGCAGCTATTCCAGAATGAATCGCAGTTATTCCGGTATTTATAACCATTCGATGGGCATGGGTTATCCCAGGCGACGCTATATTGTTCACGAAAGCAGAAAGTATCGTTGTCACATCGGGTAATTTTCTTACCTTGAAAACTGTCCTCCATATACATTGGTGACGTAGCACAGCCTGAGACACATCCCAGCAGACATATGAATAGCAGCAGTTTTTTCATGACATCCCCCCAACAATAAAGTTTTTTGGCTCTGCACCAACAGAATACATGATTGGCAGTAATACACATTTAGTGATTTGTTATCAACAACAATTAACTATCAATTAACGCGGTATTGCGAATTATCCAGCTTTGCTATAGTACGCCAATGCAAAGGGACATCATCACAAGCAGCGAAATTGGGACGCTGATCAAGAAACGGAGAAAAGAACTTGGGCTCTCTCAGGAACAGCTATCGGAAAAAATAGGGGTTTCGTATCAGCAGATACAGAGATATGAAAACGGCGGTAGCATGCTTAACGTCGAAAATATACAGCGAATTGCAAAGGCATTGACACTTTCGGTAACATCCTTCTTTGAGTCGGAGCATCCGCGCTTCGTAGCAGAACCAAAACCACCATTCACCTCATCGGACGAAAAACTTCTCCTAAGAAACTTCCGGGATCTGATAACAAGATCCGACAGACAGCTGGCTATAACCATTGTGCGCAGACTGTCCAGAAAATAGAACGTTCCATTATGCCGAATTGCCTGATATAATGGCGTTGATTCCAGCGCAAATAACAAGGCGATTCAGGCAATGGCAAGACTTCCCAAAAAAATCGAACTGGTTCTGGCTGAGACGAAAGCCAGATTAAGCGCCCTGTATCCACATCGCCTGAAGGACGTCATCCTGTTTGGTTCATATGCTCGTGGAGATTATACAAAAGGATCGGATATCGACCTGCTGTTGCTTCTTGACCGGGTAGTGGATTCAGGCGTTGAACGTGATCTTTTTTTCTCAGCCATCTGTGACCTATCTCTTAAGTACGACACGGTAGTTTCAGTTATCCCCATGGACTATGAAACGTATCGCTCCAAGAAAACCCCCCTCATTCTGAATGCTCGGAAAGAAGGTAAGCGGATATGACAGAGCCGGTCCGGGAACTTCTGGCTAAGGCAGCCCAAAGCATCGGCGCGGCTGAGCTGCTGATGCAAGACGGCTACATCGACTTTTCGGCAAGCAGGACGTACTATGCGTCGAGGCCCTATTACTAAGCCGGGAACATTCTTTTTCCAAGCATTCAGCCGTCATCTCTGCATTCGGCAAGGAGTTCGTCAAAACAGGAATTTTTGACAGCCGCTTTCACCGTTACATTCTCAACGCCTTTGACTTGAGAAATGCCGGTGACTATGGCTCCATGCATGCTATCAGCGAGGAAAAAGCGCGACAAACCATTGAAGAAGCCCGCGAATTGCTTGCCGCCATTACGTTGTATCTTGAAGCCGGGTAATCCTTTCCTGCTGGCCAACCCAAGTTGAAACTTGACGTCTAATTGACTCGCTTTGCTGATTCTGCCCCCCTCGAAACAATCACTTGTGCACCACCCGTTGAATTTGCATTTACATCATGCTATAGAAACTCTTCCTTACTCCAATCAATCTACAACAGGTGCCCCCATGTCACTCGCAGAACAGGTTTTAGAAGGCAACATCCGCGCCGCCGCGCGGTTGATGCGCGACATCGACGATGGCCGCCCGCAGGCTGTCGAAGAGCTTAAACAGCTCTATCCCAGCACCGGCAACGCCTACATCATAGGCATCACCGGGCCGCCCGGCGCCGGGAAATCAACACTTGTAGATCAGCTGACCGCCTCGTTCCGCTCGCGGGGAAAAAAAGTAGGCGTCGTTGCAATAGATCCAACCAGCCCCTTTACCGGCGGCGCCATCCTGGGTGACCGCATTCGCATGAACCGGCACTCCTGTGACGAGGGGGTCTTCATCCGCAGCCTGGCGACACGAGGCGCACTTGGCGGTCTTTCTCGTTCAACCTCAGACGTAGCTCTGGTTATGGACGCTCTTGGTATGGATATTGTCATTATTGAAACGGTTGGTGTCGGACAGGACGAAGTGGATATTGTTAAAGAGGCCCACACAACCTGTGTCGTAATGGTACCGGGACTCGGTGACGATATCCAGGCGATTAAAGCCGGAATCCTGGAGATAGGCGATATTTTTGTCGTAAACAAAGCCGACCGTGAGGGCGCCGAGCGGACCGCCCGGGAATTGAGCACCATGCTTGACATGCGGCATGCCGTTGAAGGGTGCTGGAATCCGCAGGTAATGAAGACGGAGGCGCAGCGAGGCGTAGGCATTGAAGAGCTTGCCGACGAAATCATGTCTCATCGGACTTTTTTCCAATCAAGCGGCGCAATTGACCATTTTTTGCATGAACGCAACCAACGTCATTTTATGGGAATCCTGCGTGACGTCATGCAGAAAAAAGCTCTGCAATACATGGGTGAGAGCGGTTACCTGGAGAAGATCTTAACTGAGATAAACAACAACCGCATTGATCCATATTCAGCTGTTGAAGAGCTGGTTTCTAAAATGATGCCTGACGGAATGCCTGACTGAGGACATCTTTAATCGTTGAATTTTTCCCGAATTGCACTATACTTGATTAACGTTGCATCAGATTTTTCTGCAGGAGAGCACTAATGTCGCTGACCGAAATTGCCCTGATAGTTATAGCTGTAGCTGTATGTATACTGTTATTTACCCTGATCCCTACCCTTCTGGCCATTAAACGCACTGCAGCTTCAGTCGCAGATCTGGCAGATATGGTTCAGGATGAGTTGAAGCCGACCCTGAAAGAATTGACGGGGGTATTGGCAGAATTGAAAACTGTCGGAGGCGGCATTGCTGAACATACCAATGATGTCAAGCGTTTCATGGCGGCGCTGGGTGAAACTGGTGACAACCTGAGTACGATCAATCGTTCGGCGAGTCTGGTTACCGGAGTCCTGAGTGCCACATCCGTCTGGGCTACCGGAGCTAAAGTAGCGGGAAAGTATCTGTTCGAACAGTTTTTAAAAAAAAGAGGAGGTGTGTAATCATGTCAGACAAATGTGAAGTGTCAGCAGGTACGGTATTGGTATCTTTTATAGCTGGAGCAGCAATCGGAGCGGGCGTGGCCCTGCTGTATGCACCCAAAAACGGGCGTGAAATGCGTGAGCAGATCATGGATCTTACAGAAGATGCCGTCGACAAGATCAAAGAGTACGCCAAAGAAGCCCAGGAAAAAATCAAAACTGCTGTCGAAGACAGCAAAGAAACACTTGTGGAGAAAAAGTCTGTTCTGGCCTCGGCAATTGAGGCTGGACGCGAGGCTATGCAGAGAGAGCGCACCCCGGCACAGTAGCCTTTTCGCACACCCTTGGTTACACAAAAAAACCCACTTAATGTGGGTTTTTTTGTGTAAGTATATCAATCTGTTATACTGAAACTCTGCACATGACCCCGGAGCAAAAGCAGAACTATCAAGAACTTTCGCATCATTGACTTTAGGCATTGCTTCCTTTATAATCCCCCTCCCTATGAAACGATACTGCTCCAGTACACATATTATTATTGTGCTTGCCACACTGCTGTACACAATGCCGGCCGCAGCCGTGGAGCCGACACAGCCGCTGCTGGCCGAACTGACCAGCCCAAATACGCAGCTAATCGGGACAACTCCATCATCAGCGCCTGTTAAGCCCGGCTACCAGACAACAACCGGTAAAGTCAAGCTGACACCAGTGGCATCGCTGGTGTCACTTGAAGAGCTGCGCGCCTCAGGCGACGTTGATGATCAACTTGATCTGCCGGGCACCGACCTGCCGCTTTCCGACATCCCTTTAACACTGAACAGCAAAGTTGAATATTTCCTCAATTATTTCCAGACAAAAGGCAGGCAATCCTTCTCACGCTGGCTATCTCACTCCTCACGTTACATTCCGATGATGAAAGAGATTCTGAAGCGTGAAGGTATGCCGGAAGATCTGGTGTATGTTGCCATGATCGAGAGCGGTTTCCAGATGCACGCCCGCTCCTGGGCCAACGCAGTCGGGCCTTGGCAGTTCATTTCCGGCACAGGACGACGCTACGATCTGCGGATCGATCAATGGATAGACGAGCGCAAAGATCCCGTCAAGGCGACGACCGCTGCGGCCATGTACCTGAAAGAGCTGCACGGCATGTTCAATGGAGACTGGTATCTGGCAGCAGCCGGTTACAACGCAGGAGAAAACAAGATTCTGCGTGCTATCAGCCGGTATAACTCACGCGACTTCTGGGAAATATCCAGGGGTTCATATCTGAAACGTGAAACCAAAGAGTATGTTCCCAAACTGCTCGCTGCCGCATTGATAGCCAAAGATCCAGCCAGATACGGCTTCAATGACGTAGCCTACCTGACACCAATCGAATACGACACTGTCACAATACCATCCCGAACCAACCTTGATCTTGCGGCAAAGTTGACCGGCACGACATATGAACTGATCAAGGAGCTTAATCCGGATCTGCGTCACTGGTGCACTCCGCCAAACTATCCGGATTATCAGCTCAAGATTCCCAAGGGGAGCAAAGAACAGTTTGAGGCTGAGTATGCAAAGATTCCAGAGGATCAACGCTTCACCGAACGTGTCCTGTTTAGCCGTTACCATGCTCGCAAGAAAGATTCGCTCAAAAGTGTGGCCCGGCGTTTCGGCACTTCGCCAGCAATTCTGGCTGACCTGAACGGACTGAATATCAAGAGCCGCATAGCCGGGAAAACATTGCTGGTACCGGCCAGGCAGACCGTGGCTTCCGGCAGCAAGGGCAGACCGGTTAAGAAATCAGCCGCGGCAAAGGGGAGTTATGCAAAATATTACACGATAAAAAGTGGAGATACGCTTAGTGCCCTTTCAATACGCTTTAATGTACCGACAAAACTGCTTTACGCCTGGAACAACCTCAAGGAGAAAGTTGCCCTGAAGCCGGGGCGGCGTATCATCATCGCAAAATTTAACGAAAAGAACGGTGAGATGGCTCTGGCTGAATCAAAAAAAGGCTGACTCCACTTTTTATCCAACTGTCTTCTTATAATGAAAGGAATTATCGATGTATAACTTATTGTTCTCCGCGGCTGCCGCAATTGCCGTTCTGCTGATAATGTATTTTGTTCTCAACGTGCCCCTGTGGATTTCGTTGATTGCCGCCCTCCTTGTCTTTGCCCTGGTATTAGTGCTGTTGTTCCGCATAACCATGAAGAAGGTTATGGCATCTTTCGAAACCGCCGGAAAGGACTTGCAGGCACAGCCCCCCCGCTTTGAAAAAGCGATCCGCGAATTGAAAGATGCCCTGAAGTACAGCAAATGGCAGCTATATGTTGAGGGACAGATCGAAGGGCAGATCGGCATGATCTACTATATGAAACGTGATTTTTCAAATGCCTTTCCTCATCTGGAGAAGTCATTCTTTAAAAACTGGGCCGCAACTGCCATGCTGGCGGTTTCATACATGAAACGACAGAAAAAAGACAAGATGATCAGCACCTTTGAAAAAGCGGTGCAGTGGAACAGCAAGGAGTCCCTGCTCTGGAGTCTGTTTGCTTACTGCATGAATGAGAGCGGAGAATCAGTGCGTGCGAAACAAATTCTTGCCAAGGGACTCAAAAAACTTCCGGGCGATGCAAAACTGAAGGACAACCTTGAATGCCTGGAAAAGGGCAAGAAGATGAACATGCGGGCGTATGGAGACATGTGGTTTCAATTCCACCTGGAAAGCCTTGGTGCCCTCCAAAAGCACCAGATGGCATCCATGAGTGGCAAGATGCAGCGACGCATGACGGGCGGCAAAAGATAATAAAAAAGGGACCCGGGCGGGTCCCTTTTTTATTCTCGACTGGAGATTTAAACATCTGTTTGCACCAACTGTTATTTAATCGGACTTGCGCTTTTTTGCTACCGGAACTGGTCCATGTTTTTGAATCGTTTTCTGCAACGATTTTAGCGCCCTGTAAAATCCACGCGGCGTGGAATCAAAGAGTACAACCGGAGAGCCGATTCTGAGTTCAATTTCGGCGATTGAAACATCATCAAGAAAAACGCCTTCCCCTTCCTTCAGCATTACATCCGGTACAAGCAGTGCATCGCCTGTTTTATGCCCTTCAAGCGCTGAAACAATATCGTTGCCGGATACCAGCCCGCTGACAGTAACCGCAGGCCCGAAGAGCAGGTTCTCAACTGATTGCGGAACGAGGTCGAGGCTGGTTTTCTCTCCCAGCTTGACAAGAAAATCACTGACAAACCGGTATGAGGAGGCCCCGGTAACAACAGTTACCCGGAATTTTCCGATTTCCCTGGCTGTGCGAAGTATCTGAGCAGCTTCCTTCATAAAGAGCGGCACCATGCCAACTCCGTTTTCAATCTGTGGAAAGTCGCCGTATTCTTTTATCTGTGGGAAAGGCAGATCGGCTTTAAGGAAAAATTCGTCCGCCAGAAAGAGAAACGGCTGCCCCAGCTTCCTTCGCAGAACTTCTGACTGTGGCTGCCAGATTGATATGAACTTCCTGGCATAGCCGGCATCTACCGGCGTCAACTGTGGCAGATTCCGCCGATGGGAGGTCAGGCCGAGCGGAACAATCGCAAGCGACTGCACGGCCGGAAATAGCGCCGCCAGATCAGACACCGTACGCAGCAGTTCATCTCCGTCGTTCAATCCGGGGCAGAGCACAATCTGGGTATGCATGACAATTCGTGCGGCCGCCAGTTTTTGCAATTGTTCCAGAATGAGGGGAATTTTCGATTTGCCGAGTAACCGTTCGCGCAGTTCAGGATTGGTTGCGTGAACTGAAATATACAATGGTGAGAGACGTTGTGTTGTGATGCGTTCAATGTCGGAATTATCAAGATTGGCCAGGGTTACATAGTTGCCGTTCAAAAAAGAGAGTCGATAGTCTTCGTCTTTGACATACAGAGGTTTGCGCAACCCTTTTGGAAGCTGATGGACGAAGCAGAAAAGACAATTATTGGCACAGCGTGCAGGCTCAGGTGCAGGAAAAATAAGTCCGATCGACTCACCTTCGCTCCGCTCGACTTCCAGCTCCCACAGTTCACCGTTGGATTTTTCAATCTCCAGCAGCAACTCTTCTTCAGAAGCGGCATAATACGTGTAATCAATCAGATCGCGCAGATGATGGCCATTAACCGCAAGCAAGCGGTCCCCTGCCACAACCTCCAGCTCGTCTGCAATAGATCCGGGGATGACTGAATCAATCCGAAGACCAACGCCCGGAATATTTTTTGCTTCTATCGGCATGGACAGTTCTTCGAAAGCCGCTTCTCGTTTTGCGTAGAATCCAGAAGGGCTATTGATGATTACTGGTGAAGTCGGAAGGCACCATCAGTGGAAGTGATGGTTGCAATGGAGTGTTTGTAAATCAAGATGTCACCACCTGAGTCAAGCAAAACCGAAAAATTATCAAATGATTTTATTAAGCCATCCAGCTTGACACCCGACATCATAATGATTGTTACCCTCACACGCTCTTTACGGGCCTGATTGAGATACTGATCCTGAATATTGAATGGGGCCTTGGACATGGCGTTACGCCTCCCTTAACTCAAAAAAATCAATTGCACGCTGTAGAATGATACCAAACTTCTCGGGATATTCAAACCACAATAAATCCGGATTGGCTTTGAACCAAGTCAGCTGACGCTTGGCATAATGACGGGTATTGCGTTTGATCAGGCGTCTGGTTTCTTCCACTGAAATCTCACCTGACAGATGGGCAGCGGATTCCTTGTAGCCTATCGAGCGCATTGATTTAAGTTCACGACCAAATCCGGCATCCAACAGTCCCCGCACCTCTTCCAGCAAGCCTCCGGCCAGCATCTGCTCAACGCGCTCGTCTATTCGCCGGTACAGCAGGGAACGTTCAGTCTTGATGCCAATCTGAAGAGTATCGTAGCGACACCCTGCAAATGCGTGTTCCTTTTGTTGTCTCGAAAGAGGGATGCCGGTCAACTGAAATACTTCCAGAGCCCGAATAATCCGTACAAGATTATTTGGGTGAAGTGTGGCTGCCAACCCGGGATCGACGAGGCGAAGTTTTTCCAGCATGGCTGCGTTTCCAATACTCAATGCCTCATCCTGCAGCATCTGACGCAGCGCACCATCACCGCAGGGCGAATCTACCAGGCCGTTAAGCAGGGCTCTGATATAGAGGCCGGTGCCACCGGCAACAACAACCCTTTTGCCGCGATTAAGTATATCCCGGATCGCAACATCTGCAGCGATAGAAAAATCGGCGGCTGAGAAGCTCTGATCCGGTTCAATGATGCTTATCAGATGGTGACGAATCTCGTCCTGCTGGTCTTGAGACGGCTTTGCCGTACCAATGTCCAATCTACGATAGACCTGCATCGAATCAGCGCTAACGATCTCGGCATCCAGAGTGTGAGCAAGTTGCAGTGCCAGGTCGCTCTTGCCTGACGCGGTCGGGCCGCAGATGATCAGGACTTTTATCTCGGAGACTCTGATCATGTCCGTTTGAAAATCTTCTGTAACTCCGACAGAGTTACAATATGTGAAACCGGGCGTCCATGCGGACAACTGGCAGCGAAGTCAGTCTGATCCATCTGGTTGAGAAGTTCTCTGATTTGTCTGCCATCAAGTTGACTGACCCCACGAACAACGGAATGGCAGGCAATTCTGGAGAGCAGCTTTTCGAGATTAT
>Ga0154406_1098_pt1 | contig 10416 bp, 6 predicted proteins | sample RifGroB2_FD_115910 | JGI IMG/M metagenome (GOLD analysis project Ga0154406, IMG submission 115910) | Geobacteraceae bacterium GWB2_52_12 | reverse complement strand
TGGGATTCACCGGATTGGTGATCCAGGGATCAATCAGCAGGATCTTGCCGCCGGGTGTGGTGACGCGAAAGGCGGATTGACCGTACCATTTTAATTCGGTGATTTCTGATGCAACGGGTGCAGCGGCTACGGCGAGAGACAGCGAAGAAACACAGATGGGCAGCAGCAGTGTGACGGCTAAAAACAACAATCTGTTCATGGCTTACCTCCTGTTAGGCACGTTCGTTGACAGATAGTGTACCTCAGATCTGCAGCGCAGCCACTAGACCCATTCATCTATTGCTGCCTGCAGGTTCCTCTTAATCTCGCCCAGCTTTTCCTCTGCAGTGATCTTGTGGCCGAAGATATCGCGAACATAAAATACGTCGGCAACCTGATCCACTTTGGTGGATATTTTCGACACTCCGATGTACAGACCAAGATGTGTCAGGGTACTGGTGATCAGGTAGAGCAGCCCGACCTTGTCATGGGTATAGATGTCGATGACGGTGTAATCCTCTGAAACTTCGTTGTCGAATTCGACTTGAGTCGCAAAACGGGGGGCGGGACGGACCGTGAGCAAGGAGGGCCGCTGGCGTTTTTCCACCAGCACGGCCACATTGATCTCTCCATGGACGACCCTGCGCATGTCGTCCTTCACCTTCTGCCAACGCAGTTCATCGGTGATCAAAATCCCCTGGGGCGAGTTGACCTGCAGAATGTCCAGAACCTTTCCGTTGCGGCTGGTATTGATCTGGGCACCGAGGATGTTGACGCCATTGGCAGCCATCACGCCGGTGATCCGCGAAAACAGGCCGGGAACATCCGGAGTACAGATGGTGAACTCGGAATACCCCCTTTCCGGGCGATGCGCCAATTGCATGAGAATGTCCGACCGATCCACGTCAATCAGAAGGCGGACATGGTCGGAGATCAGCGGGATATTGTTGGAGAGCAGCAGCCTGACCGGCATGGCTTTGAGCTCTGCCAGCACCGTTGCTGAAGGAAATTCATCAGTCAGGAATTCCGCCACCCTGCGCACAACGGACTTGACCCGCTCGCTGCTGGCCTCGAGCCGGAAATCTCCCCGCTCCAGCACATTGAAGGCCTTGTCATAGAGCTCCTGAAAAAGAAGCGCCTTCCAGGTTGTCCATACATCGGAGCCGACCGCTCTCACATCAGCCACTGTCAGTAGAAACAGCATCTTCAGATTCTCGCTGGTCTCCATCTGCCGGGCGAACTGGATGATCATTTTCTCGTCATTCAGATCACGGCGCTGGGATATATGGGCAAAGAGCAGGTGTTGCCGAACCAGGAACATGAGACGTTCGCTGTCCTCCCGGGAAAGCCCCATGCGCCGGGCGATGGTGGGAATCATGGCCGCCCCCTTTTCAGCATGGCCGCCGCCGTCCCCCTTGCCGATATCGTGGAACAGGACCGCCAGGAGCAGCAGTTCCGGCTTGTCAACCAGCGCTGCAATTTCACAGGCAAAGGGGAGTAGCTCCTTTGATTCCCCGTTAAGCATTTTTTCAGTCTCTCCCACTGCGAAAAGCGTGTGAATGTCAACCGTATAGATATGGTAGATATCGTGCTGGACCTTGCAGTAAATATGCTCCAGCTCGGGAATGTAGTGGTTGAGGAACTCCAGGTGGTGCATGGTGCGCAATGTTTCGGTGACGTTGTGAGGCGAGCGGAGAATGTTCATGAATGACTGATTCACCTCGCGGCTGCGACGAAACTTGTCATTGACCAAATTCAGACTGCGCCGGACCAATCCTTTGACCCGAATATTAAGGACCACCCCGTGCTTCTGGGCCAGCTCGAACACCCTCATTAACACTATCGGGTTCTTTTCGACCACCGATTCATCCGGAACAATCAACTCACCTTTGAGTACAAAACAGCCATCACCGACAGGGCGGCGAACAAAATAGCCGAGAATCCTGAGTGCTCCTTCATCTCGCCAGACACAGCGCGATATCAGGCTGGAGGAGAAATGCTCCACCCGATTGGCATGACGGTAGTAATCGCGCATGAAATCTTCCACCGCCAGCACTTTGCCATGATCACGGTAGCCGAAAAAGCGGGCCAGGTGGACCTGGCCCTCGAAGTTCATCTGGTCATTTTTTCGACCGCTGAAATAATGCAGCTCATTACGAATGCGCCACAGGTAGCTCAAGGAAGTGTGGTAACTCTCCAGCTCCTCCTCGGTCAGAATCCCCTTGATGATCAGTTCATTGGGATTGTTGAACTTGTATTTGGCGCACGCAACCCACATGGCGCTCTGCAAATCGCGCAACCCCCCTTCCCCTTCCTTGAGGTTCGGTTCCAGCAGATAGACGGTGGATCCGTATTTATCGCGGCGCGTCTTGATTTCAGACATCTTCTCCTTGATAAATTTATCACTGGACTTGGGCAGTATCTGGGTAAATACGATTTTCTTGAGATTTTCGAACAGGAGCCGACTGCCGTACAGATAACGAAGATCCATCAGGGCTGTTTTAACCGTGCTGTCAGCGGCCGCCATCTCCACGCAATCAGCGATGCTCCGAACGGAATAACCGACATCCAGCCGCATATCCCACAGGAAATAAAGAAGTTTCTGGGCAATGTCCTCGATTCGGGCCGCCGGAACAGTACCATCGTACAGAAACATGATATCTATATCGGAATAGGGATTCAGTTCGCCCCGGCCGTAACCACCCACCGCTACCAGGGCAACATGCTCCAAAAGGGAATGGCTGCTGTCGATATCGTCTAGAATGGAATGAAACAGCTTGTTGATGAGTTCATCCGTCATATCGCTGATCAGATGTGCCACCTCCGCGCCAGATGCGCCGGCAGAATGCATCTTCCTGATCTCGTCCCTGTATTGGCTGAGGAAATTTTTGCAGCCGGAAAGGTAGAGCGGCCTTTTCTCTTCAAAACCAGCCATACCCGAATCGCCGACAGCGTGAATATCATCGGGAAAGTAGGAATCTATGTAAAATTGCATGCTGCCTCCTAAGCGTCATGTATCCAATATTTATGCTATGCCCAGTGGATAATGGCAAATGTTTTCTGGGTGCAAAGCATTACAACCATTTGGAACCATAATTCTTGACAAAAACACTGTCATTCGGTTATGCCTGTATACACTGCCCCCACCAGCCATGATACGCCGTCAGCACATACTGAAAACGTCACAGGACGCGGAGCCATTGCCATGAAAGAGGTATCATCGGAAACAATTCTGGAAAACCTTTTTGACGGAGTCTATTTAGTCGGTAAAGACAAACACATCACGGTCTGGAACAAGGGGGCCGAGAGAATTACGGGGTTTGAAAAAAAAGAAGTTGTCGGAAAAGGGTGTGCGGACAACATCCTGCGTCACATAGACGCAGAGGGCCGTGAACTCTGTGTTTCCGAATGCCCGTTGTCATTCACCCTGGCTGACGGCATCATCCGTGAAGACAATGTGTATCTTCGCCATAAACAGGGACACCGCCTCCCGGTATCGGTACGTATATCCCCTGTGCGTAACGACCAGGGAGAGATTATCGGAGCGATCGAGGTATTTACCGACAACTCCAGCTCCATCCAGCTGCTGAAGGAATTGGAGCTGCTCAAGCAGGAAGCCTACCTTGACAGCCTGACCGGCATCGGCAACCGGCGGTACGCGGACATTACCCTTCAAACCAGGATACATGAGTACCAGAACCACGGTATCGGCTTTGGCGTTATTTTTCTGGATATCGATCATTTTAAGGTATGCAATGACACCTATGGGCACAAAACCGGGGATGATGTCCTGGTCATGGTGGGTAAAACCATAGCCGGCCTGCTGCGGAATTCTGACATCGTTGCGCGCTGGGGTGGCGAAGAGTTCGTAATTCTGCTCCCCACCATCAATGCCTCTTTTCTCAAGACCATCTCCCAGCGGATTAAAATTTTCATCCAGCGCAGCTATATCATGGTCGGAACAACCAAAATTTCCGTTACCGCCTCTCTTGGGGCCACGCTGGGAATACCGGGCGACACCCCGGAAACAATCATCCAACGCGCTGACAGCCTGATGTATGTCAGCAAGGAGTCCGGCCGGAACTGCGTGACCATCGGTTAAGGACAGCCATCCTCCGGTCACGAAATCCCGCCCCAACGAACGAACGCCCCGCCTCCAAAAGGAGACAGGGCGTTCGTTTTTCTGCAACGAAGGTGCAAGACAGAATTATCCCATTACGATAACAAGATCCTCTTTCTCAATCTTTTCCCCTTCCTTGAACTTCACTTCAGCAACAGTGCCATCAGCCTTGGCCTTAATGTTAGTTTCCATCTTCATGGCCTCGGTAACCATCAGCACATCGCCCGGCTTGACTTTATCGCCTGCCTTGACATTTACCTTCAGCACTTTTCCCGGCATGGGAGCGCCGATGTGGCTGGCATTACCCTTATCAGCCTTGTCGCGTGCCTTTTCATCGCTCTGAACCGACTGATCACGAATGACCACGGACCGATTGTTTCCGTTAAGCTCGAAGTATACTGTACGAGTCCCGTCTTTTTGAACTTTGCCGATGGTATTGAGCTTGATGATCAGAGTCTTACCCGGTTCGATATCAATTGAAGTTTCCTGCCCCGGCTCCAGGCCGTAGAAAAATATCGGAGTAGGAATCACCGACGTATCGGAAAACTCCTGGCGATGCTTGTCAAACTCCGGGTACACATGGGGATAAAGGATATGGGAAACCAGCGCCTTGTCGTCCACACGATGACCGACTTTTTCCTCGAGCTTGATGCGTTCCTCGTCAAAATCAACCGGCTCCAGCAGTTCGCCCGGACGGCAGGTGATCGGCTGCTCTCCCTTAAGAATGATCTTCTGCAACTCCTCGGGCCATCCCTGGTAGGGTTGTCCCAGCATTCCCTTGAACATGCCGACCACGGATTCCGGGAATGCCAGCTCTTCCGTGCTGGTGAATACATCCTCAGGCTCAAGATTGTTCTTGACCAGGAACATGGCCATGTCACCGACCACTTTGGAAGACGGAGTAACCTTGACGATGTCGCCGAACATCATGTTGACCTTGTGGTACATTTCCTTGCAATCGTCCCAGCGCTCGATCAGGCCGAGACCGGCCACCTGCGGCTTGTAATTGGAATACTGGCCGCCCGGGATTTCATGATGATACACTTCAGCCGTACCGCTCTTCAGACCGGATTCAAAGGGGGCGTAGTAATCACGGACCGTCTCCCAGTAGTTGGCCAACTTCTGCAGTCCGGGAGCGTTTACCAGCGGATCGCGCTCACTTCCCTCCAGGGCGGCAATCAATGCATTCATGTTGGGTTGTGCGGTCAGACCGGAGAGTGAGGACAGGGCTGCATCAACGATATCGACCCCCGCTTCGGCAGCTTTAAGCAGCATGGCGCTGCCATTGCTGGAGGTGTCATGGGTATGCAGGTGGATCGGAATACCTACATTTTCCTTGAGTGCTTTCACCAGTTTATAGGCGGCCATCGGCTTGAGCAGGCCGGCCATATCCTTGATCGCCAGGATGTGCGCCCCCATCTGTTCAAGCTCTTTTGCCATGTTGACGTAGTATTCCAGAGGATACTTGTCGCGCTTCGGATCGGTGATATCGCCGGTATAGCAAATGGCTGCCTCGCAGATCTTGCCTGATTTGCGCACCGCTTCCATGGCCACCTTCATCCCTGTTGTCCAATTGAGGGAGTCGAAGATGCGGAATATGTCGACGCCCGAATTGGCCGCCTCAACCACGAATTTTTCCACCACATTGTCCGGATAGTTGGTATAGCCGACCGCATTGGAACCGCGCAGAAGCATCTGGAAAAGTATATTGGGGATCATTTCGGACAGCTTGTGCAGACGCTGCCAGGGATCTTCCTTGAGAAAGCGCATGGAAACGTCGAACGTGGCGCCCCCCCAGCACTCCAATGAGAACAGGTCCGCGCCCAGGTATGAGGTTGGCTCTGCAATTCGAAGCAGGTCATGGGTGCGTACGCGGGTCGCCAGGTTGGACTGGTGGGCATCGCGCATGGTGGTATCGGTGATGAGAAGCTTTTTCTGATCCAGTATCCATTTACTGAGACCTTCGGCACCCAGGGACATGAACAGGTCACGGCTGCCGGACGGCCGCGGCTGGGTGAAATCGATCTCCGGTACCCGGGCCTCGATCAGTTCAGCCGACTTGAGCGGCTTGACGATGCCGGGCGACCCGTTAATGATCACCTCACCAAGGAAATTGAGCACCTTGCTGGCGCGGTCCTTTTTCTCGCGAATATGGAGCAGTTCAGGGTGTTTTTCGATGAAGGAGGTGTCGCAGTTTCCTTTGAGGAAAACCGGGTGGGTCACCACATTTTCCAGAAAACCGATGTTGGTCTTCACGCCACGCACGCGAAACTCCTGCAGGGCGCGATTCATGATGTGGGCCGCATCCTGGAACGAGAGCCCCCAGGAGCTGACTTTGACCAGCAGGGAATCGTAATGGGGAGTGATCTGGGCACCTGTAAATGCATTGCCCGCATCAAGCCTGATACCGCAGCCGGCTGCCGAACGGTAAGTGGTCAGGGTCCCGAAATCCGGCGAAAAGTTGTTGTTGGGATCTTCAGTGGTGATACGGCACTGAATGGCATATCCACGCATGTCGATGGCACTCTGGCTCGGTATGTTGATCTCAGGGTCGGAGAGTTTATGACCGCAGGCAACCAGAATCTGGTTCCGCACCAGGTTGCGACCGGTGATCATTTCGGTCACCGTGTGTTCAACCTGGATGCGCGGGTTCATCTCGATGAAATAGTGGTTTCCTTCCTGATCCACCAGGAATTCAACCGTACCGGCATTGCGGTATTTGACCTGGCCGGCGATTTTGAGGGCTGCGGTGCAGAGTTCCGCTCGCTGACTCTGGGTCAGGCTAAGGGAAGGAGCAAATTCCACAACTTTCTGGTGACGGCGCTGAACAGAGCAGTCACGATCGAAAAAGTGCACAAGGTTGCCGAAGTTGTCCCCCAGCACCTGGACCTCGATATGCTTGGGGTTGGCAAGGTAGCGCTCCAAAAATACTTCGGCATTGCCAAAGGAAGCCTTGGCCTCGCTGCCGGCCGCCACCAATCCTTCCAGCAGCTCCTTTTTATTGTTCGCCACGCGCATGCCGCGCCCGCCGCCACCGGCAGATGCTTTGATAATGATCGGATAACCATACTCTTTGGCAAATTTAAGCGCTTCCTCTTCCTTTTCAATCGGGTTTTCCGTACCGGGCACAACATTCACACCAGCGGCCACCGCAGCCTTGCGGCCCGCCACCTTGTCCCCGAGAGCACGCTGCATTTCTGCCGTAGGGCCAATGAAAGTGATTCCGTTTGCCTCGCACTTTTCAGCAAACTCAGCGTTTTCTGCCAAAAAGCCATAACCGGGGTGGATGGCATCCACATCGGCCCGTAGTGCCAGGCCAATGATCTCGTCAATTCCCAGATAGGCATCAATAGGGGTTTTGCCCTTGCCGATATGGTAGGCTTCATCAGCCTTATAACGGTGCAGGGAAAGTTTGTCCTCTTCGGAGTATATTGCCACAGTACTGATGCCCAGCTCGGTACAAGCCCGAAAAATACGGATGGCGATCTCGCCACGGTTGGCAGCCATGACTTTGCGGAATTTGTGCTTCTGCATGAATCCTCCTGGTGATAGTGAGACGTTTATATGATGAAAAATTATGCCGTTTAATTTAGTTAAACTAAAAAATTTCAAGCTATTTTAAATAGTTAGCCCTATGGGGCGCGGGAAATAAACCATGATTGGTATAGTCTTGTCAACAAGGTTTTTCGTCTTGCCGTAAAGTGGCGGATATGATAAAAAAATCAAGCATACTGAAGTTTTGGAGGGATATTGATGGATATTCAGATTGTTCCGCTCCCCGCGGAAAGAATGAAAGAAAAAATAAAAGACGAATCCACACTCGGTTTTGGCAAGTATTTTACTGACCGCATGTTGATGGTTGAATGGAAAGTTGACCAGGGGTGGTGCGATGCACGCATCCAGCCCTATGCCCCCTTCGTTCTCGATCCGGCCAGCCTTGTATTTCATTATGCACAGGAAATTTTCGAAGGCCTCAAGGCATATAAATGGGCAGACGGACGGATAGCTCTCTTCAGGCCCGAGATGAATGCCCGCCGCTTCAATCAGTCCGGTGACCGCCTCTGTATGCCTCCGGTGCCTGAAGAGCTCTTCCTCAAGGGGATCGAGCAACTCGTCGCCCTTGAGCAGGAATGGATTCCCACGGCGCCCGAGACCTCGCTGTACATCCGGCCGACGATGATTGCGGTTGATCCGATACTGGGTGTCAAACCGGCAGATCATTATTATTTCTATGTGATTCTCTCACCTGTTGGTCCCTATTATGCCGCTGGTTTCAATCCGGTCAACATCATGGTTGAAGACCATTACGTGCGCGCCGTGCCGGGAGGCACCGGTGAAGCCAAGACCGGCGGAAATTACGCAAGCTCCCTCAAGGCAGGTCTGGAGGCAAAGAAAAAAGGATACGACCAGGTGCTCTGGCTGGACGGACGCCATCAGCGTTATATAGAAGAGGTCGGAGCCATGAACATGTTCTTTGCCTATGGCAAAAAGATTGTTACCGCTCCGCTGAACGGCTCAATCCTTTCCGGCGTTACCCGTGACTCTGTCCTCAAACTGGCTCCCGCCTTGGGGTATGAAGTCGAAGAGCGCCTGCTCGATATCAATGACCTCATGGCAGACATCAGAAGCGGCAAGATCACCGAAGCCTTTGGCAGCGGCACCGCCGCAGTCATCACTCCTGTAGGAAACCTCTGCTACAAGGATGAATGCCTGCAGCTGTCCGGAGGAAAGGTCGGAGAAATAACCCAACACCTTTACGACTCCCTGACCGGCATTCAAACCGGCAGGATCGCCGATACATTTGGCTGGGTGAAGTTCGTAGGGTAACACTTCCTGCAGAGGCGGCCTTGTGCCGCCTCTGCAAAAACGATCGTGGTATTAACAATGAAACAGAAACATATCTCCCTAAAACCGGTCAGCAATAAACTCTGCACCTCCTGCCGCCGCACCTGCAAGCAAGCCTCCATCGCCGTGGTAGCCTCCTGTCCGCGCTATTATCCATTCAGCCGCACCACAAGGAAGACGGAATTCACATGGCAGCAGATGGACCTCGGACTCTGAGGATCATCCCCAATTCCATCCCTGCCATAAGTAGCGACCGTTGCTCCGGCTGTGGGCGATGCGTTGCTGCCTGCCCGAAAAAAATCATCACCCTTGTTACGTCCAAACACCGTAAACATGCCGCCCTGCTGCATCAGTCGCGCTGCATCTCATGTGGGGCATGCACCGCCGCATGCCTGCTTGACGCCATTGCATTCCATACACAAACGCCTGCGCATGAATAATTTGCTCTTGCCATTCGTCAAAACCATGTGATATAAATTACTGCTTTTCAATTCACACGCCCTGAGACAAACCGGCGGTGTCCCTTGTTGCTGGCGGGGATATAACGGGGCGGAGGACAAACCAAAGGAGAAAACGTATGTCAAGCATCAGTATGAAAGAACTGCTGGAGGCCGGCGTCCACTTCGGCCACCAGACCAAGCGCTGGAACCCCAAAATGAAGCCCTACATCTTTGGGGCACGTAACGGCATCTACATCATCGACCTACAGAAAACCGTCCGCTACTTCAAATCCGCTTATAGCTTCGTCAAAGAATCCGTCATAGACGGCAACACGGTACTTTTCGTGGGCACCAAGAAACAGGCCCAGGATTCTGTTGCCGAGGAAGCCTCACGTTGCGGCATGTACTATGTCAATCAGCGCTGGCTGGGCGGAATGCTGACCAACTTCTCCACCGTCAAGCAGAGTATCGACCGCCTTAAGAAAATCGACACCATGTTCGAAGACGGCACCATCGAAGCGTATCCCAAGAAAGAGCGCCTCCTGCTTGAGAAGGATCGCACAAAGCTGCAGAAAATTCTCGGCGGCATCAAGGGAATGAGCAAGCTCCCCGGCGTCATGTTTGTTATTGACCCTAAAAATGAAGAAATCGCAATTCAGGAAGCCAACAAACTGGGCATCAAGGTCGTAGCCATTGTTGATACCAACTGCGATCCCGACCCCATTGATTATGTCATCCCCGGCAATGACGACGCTATCCGCGCCATTCGCCTGCTTTCGGCAAAAATGGCTGATGCGGTCATCGAAGGCGGCCAGGCACGCAATGCAGCTCTTCAGGCTGATACAGAAGGCGCAACAGAAGAAGCAGAAAAGATCGAAGAAGTGGTCGCTCAAGCGTAAAGAACCAGCGATGATCGCGTCCTTTAGCAGGTTGTTGAAAAACGTCATGAGGAGGCCAAGATGCAAGGCGCAAGCGAGCGAAAAGCCGAGGCGTACGGCGGGGACGTTGAGGGTTTGAGCGAGTGGCAACGCG
>Ga0154406_1085_pt1 | contig 10461 bp, 14 predicted proteins | sample RifGroB2_FD_115910 | JGI IMG/M metagenome (GOLD analysis project Ga0154406, IMG submission 115910) | Geobacteraceae bacterium GWB2_52_12 | reverse complement strand
GGGGGAACTGCTGATCCTCTGGATGATGATCGAACTGCTGGATAACGAGATCAAGAACTTGAAGGGTGGCAAGTTCAACATCCTGGTCTTCATCGGCGTGATCATTGTTGCCATGATCCGTGAGATTTTGATCTCCACCCTGCGTCACGACGATCTAACCACACAGGCATTCCTGGCAGGCACCTTGCTGATTCTGGGAATCGTTTATTATCTTGTTTCCCGGGCACAGAACTACCAGCCTAAAATATGACACTACCCGGAGAACACATACTGGCCGGCTTTACCCTCGGCTTCCGCCACCGCCATGAACTTGCCCGCGTCATGCGGAATGTTTCGGTGGACAGCTCGGTTCTGGGCATCGATCCCCTGATGTTCAAGTCACTGGGGATTACGACGCTGGCCCTTGATTTTGACGGCGTTCTGGCGCCGCACGGTTTTGACGCTCCGCTTCCGGAAGTCTGCGAATGGCTCTGCCGCTGCGTGAAGACTTTCGGTGAGCAGGACATCTTCATTCTCTCCAACAAACCTACTTTGGAGCGCCAGCAGTGGTTCGCAGAGAACTTTCCCTGCATACGCTTCATCAGCGGGGTGCGTAAAAAACCTCTTCCTGACGGACTTGTAAAAATAGGGGAACTTGCCGGAGTTCCCCTATCATCCATTCTCATGGTGGATGACCGCCTCTTCACCGGCTGCCTTGGCGCCATCAACGCCGGAGCCTGCGTCTGCTACATCCGTCGCCCCTACATTTCCTTGAGTCACCAGTTTCTGGCGGAAATGTTCTTCATCCTGATGCGCAAAGGAGAGCGACTGGTTGTGGGATGCGGCTCGTTTTGAGGTTTCCACTCACCATGTCAATGCCTGCTGTCACCACTCCGGGAAGTTATTGAACCGTTAAACCGCATCCCGTTGCATCTCCATCCCGAGCGCTTCCCTTTTCCCTGCAGCATATCCAGCACCTTAAAACGGCACACTCTCCGTTCCATACCTTTCCTGTCGAATGCATCGCTAAAAGTTTACATGCCGACATATCAACCGCTTGACCACCTCACTACGCTGCGCATTAATTTTAATGTTGACAGATGCTGAACCTTATTGTAATTGATATCTGCATTCATTATCACTTAACGGGAGCTGTCTATGCATTCAGCCGCAGCAAAAGATACCCGGCCTCACTGGTCAGGACTTGCAGAACGTTTTCCGAATGGAAAGGAATGTCTGGCAACCTATATTGCGCTGGAAACAGCCGAAGTTCTTGCTGAAGCCAAGCCGGCATCCCTGCTGAGCATTTCAAATCGCGAACGCGCCTGCGGGCGTAACCTCTATACTCTTTGGAAAAGCCATGGCCAGGAGCTGCTCGCGGATACGTCGCTCCAGGCGTGCGAACTCGTTGATCGCGGGTCATCAATGATGATCCTCTTTTACCATAAGACACATTTCAAACAGCACCTTGCCCGCCGTGACATCACCGCCCTTCTCAAACGAGCCGGTCACGGCAACGATGTTACTCCCGACGAAATCCTCCGGAATCTTGCCGGCCATCTGCAGCAGGGACGCTTCCCCCACGAGATCGGCCTGCTGTTGGGGTATCCCCCCAAGGATGTGGCCGCCTTCATGGGTCTGATCACCATTCCTTTTACGTGCCAGGGGCCATGGAAGATCTACGGCAACCCGGGCGAAAGCCTGCGCCTGGCCGAACGCTTCAGGAACTGCCGCAACCTGATGGCCGAACAACTTGCAATGTGCAGTTCTGCTGTCCAGTTCCTTGGTGATTTTGCCGGATCACGTCAGACTATTTTTGCACCCGTCTATTGATAATCACATTCGTTATCTTTTGCAAGAACGGAAGTTCTTGCCATGACAAACTTTAAGAGAAAGGCAGGGAAAGAGATGCCGCGCCACAAGAGCATCACCAGTGAAGAACTGCTCCAAAACGTCCAGGAGCTGATTATCGTGCACGCCGGAGAACAGTATCGCCTCCGCATCACCAGCAATAACAAGTTAATCCTCACGAAATAATAAGTAACCACCAAGCCAGCCACGTGCACCTCTACAGGGCATAGCCAGCCAACAACCAAAAACCCACACAAGGAGAACCAACGGCTATGCTTCGTATCTCACAACCATCCAAAAAAACCAGAAACAAGATCCTGACCCTCGCCTGCTTTGCCATGACGGCTGCCCCGTCCTTTGCCGGCCCGCCTCTGGCCACCGATGACACCGGAACGGTAGACGTTGGCAAGGTAGAGGTCGAATTGAACAGTGCCTACACCTATGACAATGAGAGATCCGGCGGTATCAGGACTACCAGCAGCACATCAGACGCCGAAATGAAGATCACCACCGGCCTGTACAAGGACCTGGGTATTTCGCTGGCAATCCCCTACACGTTCAGTGAACGGATCAAGGAAGACGGGCAGTTGGTCAACACGACAGACGGCTTTGGCGACATGACTCTTGAGGTGAAGTATGCCTTTGCCGAACTGGCCGGCGTCACCTTTGCCGTCAAGCCCGCAGTCGTCATCCCGACCGGAAAATACAGCGCCGGACTTTCCGAGGGACGCTGGCAGTTTGGTGGAACGCTGATCGCAACAAAAGAATTCGAAGACGGGAAGTATGCCTTGCATGCCAACGTTGGTTATGAACACCACGACTATCGCACAGCAGATCAGAGAGCATCCGACCGCAGCAGCTTCTGGTCCGGCTCCATAGCAGGCGAGGCGGAAGTGGGCAAAGGACTGTTCGCGGTAGCCGATTTGGGACTATCAACCACAGCCGACAGGAGCACGAGCGAGCTTACCGCCTACGCACTTGCCGGCGCCCGCTATGAACTGAATGATTATCTCGATCTCAACGCCGGAGTCAAATTCGGTCTGACCAGACCTGAAGACGATATCGCAGCTCTGTACGGAGTTGTACTGAAGTTTTAACTTAAACGGAGGAATGAATGATGACGCTCGGACTCGTAAGCCCCGGTGAAAAATGTGAAATTGTTGCAGTAAAACATTGCGGCGGATGCGGTGACAGCTGCACCGGAGAAGAACACGCCGGTCGGAATGGACACACCACCAGAGCAGAAGAGATGGGGCTGCGAGTCGGCAAGCACATTGAAATGTTGAAAAATGACGGCAACCTGCTGTTGCTGTTGGTGGATGAAGCGCGGATCGCTATAGATCGGCGCATGGCAATGAAAATAATGGTCAGGAGGTAGTAAATGAATCTGTCAATGCTCAAACCGGGGGAACAGGGACGCATCGTCCGGCTTGACTCCGCAATCGGTCCGCTCAGAAGGCGACTTATGGATATGGGTGTCATACCCGGTGTGCTGATCAAAGTGGAAAAGATCGCCCCCATGGGTGATCCGATTGAAGTCACTGTCAAGGATTACAAGCTCTCCTTACGCAAAGGTGAAGCAAAGGGGATCGAGATCGAGGTGACACCATGAGCAGGCAGAAACCGCTTGTTATCGCCGTGGCCGGAAATCCCAATGCCGGCAAATCGACCCTGATCAACGCCATTGCGGGCAGTCGCCTGCATGTGGGCAACTGGCCTGGGGTCACGGTTGAAAAGAAAGAAGCCAGATTGGAATTTGAGGGACACAGCATCCAGCTGGTTGACCTTCCGGGATGCTATTCGCTTTCACCCTATACCCAGGAAGAGATTATCAGCCGTGACTACCTGGTTACCGAGAAACCTGATCTGATCGTCAATGTTGTGGATGCCACCAATCTTGAACGCAACCTGTATCTGACCATCCAGCTCCTTGAGCTTGGCATCCCGATGATAATGGCTCTCAATATCCATGACGAGGCCGAGGCCAAGGGATACACGATCAATTGCAAGCAGATGGAGGAAACCCTGGGAATCAAGGTCATCCCGACCTCCGCCACCCGAAAAACCGGACTGGACCAACTGCTGAAGACAATCGTCTCCGAAGCTGGAAATCTGGATGATCATCGCCCCAAGATCCTGAATTACGGAGCTGACATCGAGACCGCCCTGACTGGACTGGAAAGCCACCTGCACCGTGAACATGCCGCACTGCTGGAGCGCTATCCCCGGCGCTGGCTGTTGCTCAAGCTCCTTGAAGGTGACAACATCGTCCTGCAATCGGTCAACATTACCCCTGCATCCCTGCCGGAAACGGTTTTCCATCACCTGAACCGGGCCCATGGCAACGACATCGAAGGGTTGATGGCTGACACCCGCTATGCACTGTCGGCCGGACTCTGCCGGGAAGTATTGAAAAAACCTGAAAAGCGCAACATCGAAATGACCGAACGGATCGACCGGATCGTACTGAACCGCTTCCTCGGCATCCCGATCTTTCTGGCGGCCATGTGGCTGCTGTTCAAGCTGACCTTTGACCTTTCCTCCCCCTTTGGAGACTGGATTGACGCCATGACCAACGGCCCCTTCAAAAGGTGGGCCTCGGCCATACTGGGGGGGATCGGCGCTCCGGAGTGGACCGTTTCGCTGGTCAACGACGGAATCATCGCCGGTGTCGGATTCGTGCTGGTCTTCGTGCCGGTCATCTTTGCCATGATGTTCTTCATCACCTTTCTGGAGGGGAGCGGCTACATGGCCCGGGCAGCATTCGTCATGGACCGGGCCATGCATGCCATCGGCCTGCACGGCAAATCCTTCATTCCGATGCTATTGGGATTCGGCTGCAACGTACCGGGCATCTATGCCACCCGCACCCTTGAAAACCAAAAAGACAAGATTCTGACCGCCTTGTTGATCCCGCTGATGTCCTGCGGGGCACGCTTGCCGGTGTATGTCCTCTTTGTGGGCGTCTTTTTCCCCGACAGCACCGGTACGGTAATCTGGTCCCTGTATGTCATGGGCATCATGCTGGCGATCCTGATGGGGCTGATCTTCAAAAAGACACTTTTCCGCGGGGAGGCACCCATGTTCATCATGGAGCTGCCGCCGTACCGCATGCCCTCCTTCAGCAGTCTCTGCCTGCACACCTGGGAAAAGGGAAAACACTTCCTGTTCAAGGCCGGAACCTACATCTTCGCGGTTTCCATCCTGGTCTGGTTCATGCTCAACCTCCCCTGGGGCGTGGAAAGCAAGCGGGATTCTTTTCTGGGCCAGGCCGGAGCGACCATAGCACCCATCTTCGAGCCTGTCGGCTTCGGCACCTGGGAAGCGGCTTCCTCCCTGATCACCGGCGTCATTGCCAAGGAGATCGTGGTCGGCACAATGGGCGAGATTTATGCCCCCAAGCATGAAAACAAGGAAGATGATCCAACCCTGGGAGAGGACCTGAAAGAGATCGTGGTCTCCTTCGGATCGGCCGCCAAAACAGCGGTCACCACGCTTTTCTTCATCCCCGGAGAGGAGGAGGCGGAGGAAGACCAGTCTGCGCTCAAGCAGGCGGTCAGGGCCGGATTCACACCACTCTCCTCATACGCTTTCATGGCCTTTGTACTGCTCTACATGCCCTGTGTGATCGTGGGGGTGGCCATGCGCCAGGAGTTCGGCTCATGGAAATGGGCCGGGGTGGGCTTTCTCTACCAGACAGTGCTGGCCTGGGTAGTGGCGCTGATCATTTATCAGGGTGGACGTTTTTTGGGTCTGGGAGGGTAACATGGGACTTTTTGATATTATTCTGATGATCGTGATTCTGGGAGGAGCCTTCTGGCTCCTCTACCACTCGCTCTGGAAGAAGAAGGGGCACTGCCCCGGAAGCTGCAGCGGCGGTTGCGACAAGAAATAGACCTTGCCATCAATCTCGGTCCCCTCTTTGGGGGCCGAGGAGTGAACAGTCAGATGGGTTCATCTGTTTTTTTTCCGCCTACTACTGAAAATGAAAATCAATTTCCAATGAAAAGTGTCACAGAAACACCAGCAACAAAAACTTTATTTCCAGCAAATTGTATCACCTCACAGCACCCCTTTTTTGGGGCCAGCCAGCCACGTTTTTCCTCCGAAAGACCCAGCCAGCAAGAAAACACCTTCTGCACGGGCATACCCCTTCCCAGAAGATGCGTTTGCGGCAAGCACGACCCTTACGATGAAATACCCATACATGCATCAAAAATCTTCAGGAGGAATAATAATGAAAAGAGCAACAATGACATTCGGGCTGCTCAGCCTGACACTGGCCACGACACTGTGGGGATGCAGCGGTAGCAGTGGTAGTGGCGCCGTTGAGCCAGCGACGAAAAATCCTGGCGATTTCCAGGTACAAACGACATACGACCAGGATTTGGTTGCCTTCCGCTTCATGTGGAAGAGCCACGCCAAAACCTCTCCGGCCACTTTCCCCAACACCGGTCAAGTTTACCCGGGACAGTACCACGACATGCTGGTTCATAACGGTACAAGTTTTGACCGGCTGACAGATGGTCAACGGATGGACGAAGACCGGGTCAGCTTTATGCTCGAAGATCCGGCACGGCCGGTCACCGGGTTCCGCGCTGCAGGCTGCTTCATTTCCTGCCATAATGACATGCTCCCTTCGCCTGTCAAAGACCACTATCTCTCTTCAGCCGGCTTTCTCGATCATTGGCATTGGCGAGGGGGGCGGAGCGGCCCGATGGGCTATGCCGAGGACGCCCATGTGGATGAGGTGACCCGCCAGCGGGACTCAGCTGGCACTCCCCCTTCCCGGTGGCTCAGGTCCGGCGGCGACCGCCTACGTGAAGACCAACCGGCTTTTGGGGCAGGTTTAACAGGCCATGCCGTTCTGACCGACCGGCTGCCGCGTTTCGTGTTCAACAAAGGGAAAAACATGCCCGGTGGCTTCCAGATCCCGAGCCATTTCCTGGCCACAGACAACGGCACCGTAGTCACAGACCCCTACTCTCAGCTTTCCCAGATCAAGGAGGTCGGCAAGAACGGCAGCCTGCTTGTGGTTTATCAGGACCGCACCTTTGACCAGGTGGAGAAAGTAAACTCCCTTGATCTCGGATATCTCGTCTATGTGGCAACCGGCCAGGTAAATCATCTGCCGGCTCATCTCCAGGATACTGCCGGGGCCGCCTTTGCAGCCTGGACGACCTTCTGGGCGGCTGAAATCGGGATTGCAGCAAATCCGGGTAATACCGCCGTCGCTTTGGCTGCGAAGAATCGACTCGATGACGTCCACGCGGAGTGGGTGAGCAGCGGAAAGAGGGCGATGGTGACTCGCTCGGTCGCTTTCATCTACCCTTCGGATCAACATGATATCACCTCGACAAGAGCGTTCGACGCAGCGCGGGGAGTCTGGACGGTCACGCTTTTCCGTAAGCTTGACACAGGAACTGCCAGCAAAGACACCAATCTGGCACTTCTTAGAACAGGTCAGACCTACAACCTCGCCTTTGCCATACACGATGTCGGTGCCGGGAGCGAAAGCCATCATGTCACTTTCCCGTATCAACTGGGGAATGCTACCACCTTGGCTGACATAAAAGCACAACAAGTCGCCGATGTGACGACGGTGGACTGGAACAACGTACCGGCGCTTCTGACTCGTGTATTCCAACCCGGCACCAAGACAGGCACCGTGCTGAAGGATTCGGCTCGGCATCCGGGCGCGGGAGCGGTAGGAGTGACATCGTGCCAGTCATGCCATTCTCCGGACACCATGCCACCTCTCTTCAGCAGGTGAGGTGCTTCTTCTGCCCGCTGCCTGTTAAGGCAGTGGGCAGATAAAGTGCGGATTGGTACCACTCACCGATAAACTTGAAGAAACTTCGCTCCCGACGTGGACAACATGCCGGGGCCGAAGGAGGCGGTACAGCCAGACATGATGGGAGGATACTATGTGCATCGCATTAATAGGTGGGATGGGGCGATTGGATAAGCATTACCTGGATGAGGCGGGGAAAGTTGGCATTACCCTGCGGATTTTTAACAAATCCAAGGTAAACATCGGTGCGAAGCTGAAGCATGCCGATGCATTGGTGATATTCACCAACAAGGTTTCGCACAAGGTGAAGAGGGAAGCGATGCAGGCGGCCAAAGCCAACGCCATTCCTGTCTTCATGCACCACTCATGCGGCGTCTGCACGCTGCGGGATTGCCTGAACTGCCTGATTATCATCAACAGCCAACTCTGACTTCTCGTTTGCGCCAACCAAAAAAAAATGCCGTTTCGTGTAGCTGGCAATAAACGGCCAAAAGAGAGGGAAGGAACCGGGTGGCCATGTGTTGCTGTTGAACAGATTATTTTCACGGTCCTGTGGGACCACACTCCGTGGTCCGTGTACTGGAAATAAATCGACGGGAGGTTCGTGAAATGCTGCTCGCCACGGACTCTACATGGAATGCGCAACATTTCCATAGTGTTCCGGTTAGCTTGCCGGCTATTGAAACAGAATATCTCCAGTTTGACAACTCGGCAATGTAACGTAAATTTTCAAAAAGTGATTCAGCCATGCCGGCTTGTCTATGCGCGGGATCAAAATCCAATTGAAAGGAGTCAATTATGCAAATTGCGAGCAGCATCGATGGACGGGTCAGGATCCGCGACCAGCAACTAACCCGCACGGACGTTGCAAGCGCCATTGACGCCAAACTGTCCGCACTTCCCGGCGTTGCTCAGGTGAGTGTCAACGGGAAGATTGGCAGTCTGCTGGTTGTCTATTCGGCAACAGCCGTTACACTTAAAGAGATTATGGAAATTATCTCAACCTTGCTAGGGGAGACAGAGCAGCCCCTCCGGGAACCGAGCAGCGAGCGCGCCGGCCGTGTTTTCCGGATACGTCCGCTGACGCTGCCCGGTAAACGGTCCATCGTCAACGTGGGTATGCTTGCCTCACTGGTAACAAGCATGATCGGAATCATGATCGGCCTGAAGAAGCTGCATTACGCCGCAGGTGTCGTTTTTCTCGCCTTCTTCGGGATCCAGACGGACTGCGATGTTCGCATAAAGGATAATCAACCATGGCACCAATGAGCATACTTCCCGGCAGGGTTCGATTCGAGGACAAACGACTGTTCGGAAACAGGCAGCTATCCCGCCATCTGGAAACAACGATTGCCGCAGTTCCCGGTGTGCTCCTGATTTCGTCCAGCCATCGGACCGGACGGATTCTGGTTGAGTTCAACGAGGGGCAACTCACCCGTGACGATCTCGTCGCCCGCATCAAGGAAACGCTCGCCTGTGAGATCCCGGTACCCGAGAAAAGCGCCCCGCTGCCGACGGCTCCCACCAGTCCAAAGGGGCCCTCGTTCTTCTCGGGCAGCATGCTTGCCGATGTGGCGCTTCATCTGCTGCTGCCCGCCCCGTTGGATCTTCTGCTGCCTGCGATCGGCCCCACCCATCGCGAACAAGCCAGTCCCTAACGATCAGCACGAAAATAAAACGAACACCATTAAAAAGGAGGATTTAACGATGGAACATCATGATGACAAAGAGCACCAAGAGAAGGGCAAGGAGATCGTGGGCGGCATCCATATCGGCAAGAAAGATCTCTGGATGATGGCAGGAGGTGCACTGGGGGTCCTGGCGCTGATGGGTATCGGCAAAGCTTCGCAAAAGATCCGTCCGGCGGCAGTAGGGGCCGTTAAAGAAGGGTACGCCTTCAAGGAGTGGCTGACCGGCAAGGCGGAAAAAGTAAAGGAAGATGTGGAAGACATCATCGCGGAAGGGGTCCATCAGTATCAGGAGGATCTAACCTCTACGGCTGATACGGTGAAGCGTGAAAAAGATATCCTTGAGAAGATCGAAAGGATCATTGAAGAAAAACTGGGCAAAGCAGCAAAATCGGGCAAAGGGGGAGCGCAGGCATGAAAGAAATGAAACGCAACGGGATGAAAGTTTTCGGCAATGCCCTGAAGGTGACCCTCGGTGCCGGAGCCGCACTCGGCAGCACTTACCTGCTCTGCCGGATCAAGGACAAACAGGAATCTGAGACGAGTCTTTCCAGGCTGGAAAAGATGCTGGAAGAATTACTCGGAAGCGGTGCAGACAACACGAGTGCCAAGGACACCAGGAAGTAATGCTGTACTCCATTGTTCATCAGACACCGGGACGGATCAGGTTGTCCCTGACTGTCCCTAAATTTCCCGCCGTGGATCCGCAGCAGGTCGAAAATCATTTTCACGACCTGTCCGGAGTGCAGACGATCAGCTTCTCTCCGCGGACGAGAAGCCTGCTGGTTCGCTATGATGGCCGCGAGGCAACCCGCACAGCCATCCTGGAGCGTACAGCTGCCGCACCGCTCCCGGGAACGCGGCGCCATCGGCCGGCTATGGAACTGGATGTCAAAAAGAAGACCGTGGTGCGTTCGGCCCTGCTGCTACTCGCCCGGCCGCTGATTCCTCCGCCGATACGCCCTCTGATAGCGATGTATGGGGCTTATCCCATCTTCAAAAAAGGTTTTATAGCACTGCGCAACCGCTCGGTAAATGTGGACCTGCTCGATGCATCTGCAGTCGGCGCAGCCATGGCAACCAGAGATTTCCTGACCGCTTCCATGATCTCGTTTCTGCTCAAGCTCGGCGAGTATCTGGATGAATGGA
>Ga0154406_1012_pt1 | contig 10574 bp, 14 predicted proteins | sample RifGroB2_FD_115910 | JGI IMG/M metagenome (GOLD analysis project Ga0154406, IMG submission 115910) | Geobacteraceae bacterium GWB2_52_12 | reverse complement strand
ATCGGAAAAAGAAAAACTGGTAAGCCAAGCAGACAACCGGCGAGGAAGTTGCAGCCAGCGGGAGGAAGATGGTCATGAAGCCGGTTTCCAGCAGAAGCGCATCCCACTGGAAGGAGAGGAATTCCCGCCCCATCGAGACGAATGAGAGATAAATCAGCCAGAGCAGAATCAGCGCCGGTAGCGGCGGCAGGCCGGCCAGAAGGTAGATCGCCAGGCAGACCCCCGCACCGGCGCTGCCCGTTATAAAGGTATCACTCGTGCTGATCCGGAAAATATTCGCAAACCGGAAAAAACCTCGTTGTCCCGGTAGTTGACGCGCCCCCTCAACAACTTCGCGTATGGGCAGAATTCCTTGAGAGCAGTACAGCCCCTTCACCTGGATAAGCAGCGATAAAAAGGCCAGCAGGTAAACAAGCCCCAAAAGTTGCGGAAAACAGCCGAGGGCAATGGAGTATGACGCATGGTAGTCCACCACGGTTTACCTCTTACCGATCCGGCACGAACCGCTGTCGCACTCTTTGCGCCGTTTCGGCAGATAACCGCGGATAGCGGCGAACATACGGTAGAAGAGTCTGGCCAGCGGATTGACCAGCGGCAGCATTATCAGCCTGCCACACAAACCGGGCAGGGTTGAGCCGGGGAAGGCCTGCCAGATGGCCCAGAAAGCCTCCACCCCGCGATAGACCGTGCCGCTCCGGTCGATGGCATGCATCCGGAACATGAATTCCGCGAGCGGGATTCCAAAAGAATCCGCATTGAAATCAGGGGCACTGATGTCCACCAGAATCAAGCGGCCTTCTCGGTCCTTGCGCCCGTAACGCTCGACTTCCGAGGCGCAGACTGAACAGGATCCGTCATAGAAGATGCGCAAAGGGAAAACAGGACCAACCATCGTGGAAACACCCCCTTTCTGACTGGTATAATTATATCTCAAATCCGAAAAAATCTGGTTTAAAAGCCGTGGTTAGAGGGCAATTCCCAATTATTATTTTATGCTATAATGAGGGTGCAGATCGTGAATATAGTTGAATTGCCGGTCTGCAAATCAGGAAAGGGGGGTGTTATTCATGGCACGATTTTATGATTCTGCGAACGATGCGGATTTAATGCGTGTTGAAGGTCTGCTGAATAAAAAAGGAATAGTATATTCACTTCGTGTATTAGGAGAAGGTTCGACCTTGATAAGGGAAATCCAGGTTGCGGAAGAGGATCTGGACGCTGCGGAGATGGTTGTTTGTGGTAATTCCCAAGCCGATAAATTGAGAACTATATAAAACGGGGTCGAAAATGCCGATTCTTAGACAGATAGCGCAGTTGGGGCAGCCGATTCTGCGGGAGGTGGCAGGGAAGATCGCCGATCCTGCAGATGTTCATGTTGCTTATTTACAACCACTTATTTGCTTTTGCTATCGAGATGTCATTTATTCCAACCGAGACCTCCGAGGTTTTATAAACCTCGGAGGTCTGTAACTGCCAACTTGAATGCAGCCAGGAATTAGGAGGCCGTAACCATGCATGACCTGTTACCGGAAGGGGAAGATTTACGACGCGCCGTCAAATGGATATCCGGCAACCTTCAGGAGCATCCCGGCCAGCCGGTCCAGCCGCTCGTCCATGAAGCAATCTTCAAGTTTGATCTTTCACCAAGGGATGCCGAATTTCTGATCGGGTTCTACCGTCAAGGAAAAGAGCAGGGTTAAAATTCGACCGATCTCCGCTGGGTATTGCTGCTTCAAAGGAGCTAAAACTATATGCCGAATAATAGTGAACATAAAATATTGCTGATATTTTCAACTGTACTGATAGTATTATTAGGATATTTAAATTATATACTTAGAGGTGGGTTTAATTTGTTCCCTCTATATTTAATCCTGCTTGCAATAGTTGCATGGAAAGAAAACCTGCTGAATACAATGCTTTTATCTTCATTAGCTGGGGTCATTTTAATTGTTAAGATATTTCATACACAACACTTTTACGCCAATGAGTATTTATATTACTGGGATGGATTAGTGAAATTCTCTCTACTCTTTATTATGAGTTATGGTTTTTGGAAGATCAGACATTTAATGCATATACGGGACGAAATCAATCTCGAGCTGAAACAGGCCATGGCCAGCCTCGCGGCTGCCAACGGGGAGCTCAATGTGCTCAACAGTTCTCTGGAGATTCGCGTTGCCAAGGCCGTGGACGAACTGCGCGAGAAGGACAACATGCTGATCCTGGAGTACCGCCAAGCCCTTATGGGCAAGATGATCAATAATATAGCCCACCAGTGGCGCCAGCCGCTGAACGCTCTAGGACTAGTTGTCCAACAAGTGCCGCTCTACTATGACTCGAACGAATTCGACAAGGAGTTCATAGAGACAAATACAGCAATGGCAATGAAGTTGATCCAGCACATGTCACGAACCATCGATGACTTCAGGAACTTTTTCAGGTCTGACAAAGAGGCGTCTATTTTCGGCGTTAATCAGGTTATCTCGCAAGTGCTCTCCCTTGTTGAAGAGACTTTCAAGCACGATAACATCGGCATTGCTCTCAATCCTGAAAGCGACCCGATGGTCAATGGGTATCCCAACGAATACGCCCAAGTACTCCTGAATGTTCTTATGAACGCACGCGACGCGCTGACCGCACAAAATGTTGACAATGCCCTGATATCAATCCGCTCTTTTTCGGAGGCGGGCAAGTCGGTCGTGACTATTACCGATAACGCCGGAGGCATTGCCGAGGAGATCCTGGGCAAAATTTTCGATCCTTATTTTACCACCAAGGGGCCTGACAAAGGGACGGGGATCGGCCTTTATATGTCGAAGACCATCATCGATAAAAACATGGGAGGACTGCTGACGGCGCGCAATGCCGGGAGTGGCGCGGAGTTCAGGATCGAGGTCTGACGTGGAAAACGGCCTCCCTTTAACGGCTTGACTATTACATTATGATGCTCAATAATGACGCACTCAGGTATTACCCTTAAGCCATGAGAGGCAGAGCCATGCAACATAAAATGCAGCATAAGGTTAAGGTTGCTCCGTTTACCCAACATGAACAGATCCTTATTTCAAAAATACGGGTACTGCCTCCTGAAAGAGCTATGGAGGTGGAGGATTTTATTGATTTTTTAAGACAGACCAGCGAGGACAGGCAGCTAAGGCAGGCTGCGGCAAGGCTTTCCGAGGATGCTTTCAGTAAGGTGTGGGACAATCCCGATGACGCGGAATATGACCGACTATAGCTTCGGGGATGTTCTCCTTCAGTAATTAAAGAAAAAATTGCTCAAAACCAAAACGCCGTGAAACCCTAATGTATGGTTTCACGGCGTTTTAGCTGGTTAAGAGGCGATCCCTATGAGGCGCCTTTTGATGAAAGAAATCGAAGTCAACCACCCAAAGACTGATCGGTATGAATACCGGAGCAGAATGCCAGGATCTCTTCCACCTTAACTACGATGCGGGTCAGAGATTGGGGTTCGCCCGGCGGCTCTACCTTGGGCGCATAACCGCTGAGGAGGGCAATATCATAACCTGAAACCACGTTACCAATAAACTGGTAGCCGATTTTAGAGTCCTTAGACATGACAGCGATTGCGATAGAAGGGTTCTGGTCAAGGTTTTTTACGGTTGTTTGGCAGTACCAGTTTTCGATTACCAGGTGTTGCCCATCCAGCGCCTTTATGCCACTTCCGAGAGCCAGATGCGGATGTCCGGAGGCATCAGAGGATGCGACCATTGCAAAGGCGATACCTTCGATGAAACACTTGATATCATTTGTGAGCATGGTGTTCTTTCTCCTTATGATGCCCTCGCTTACAAATATTCAAGCAGGATTGCCGAATATGTCCTGAAAACTTTCAGGTGGGAGTTCTGCAAGGCATCCTTGTCGCCTCACACCGGCACAATATTCTGGTTCATCCGAAAGAGGTTGTTCGGGTCGTACTTACCCTTCACCTGTGCGAGGCGATCGTAGTTAGAGCCGTAGGCGAAACGCACACGATCGCTTTCGTCGGCAGTAAGAAAATTGACATAGACGCCGCCGCTGGCGAAGGGTGCCGAGGCGTTGAAAAAGTCGCGCGACCAGCCGATGCAACGTTTGTCGTCGGCCGGATCCTCCCATCGACCGTGAACGTTCATGACGAACTTGGCGTCACGGTGGGCGTATGCCATGTCGTCCGGAGCCGGGCGTGTGGTAGCGCCGCCGATAGCGCCGAAAAAGATCTCGCACTGAGGTGACGGGATCTTCCCGATGTAGTCGATGACAGCGTCGAATAACCCGTCCTTGAGTGTCGTGAAATTGTGGGACTTCCAGTAATTGCGAGCACCGGGAGTGAGCAGCGGGTCGAATGCCTGCTGCCAGGCGACGTAAGGCTGGACGCCGACGTGTTCACCTAAAAGGGTGCCGAAATGACTTAACGGCTCAATAAGCGTCCTGCCCTGTTTCGGGTCACCCGCATAGATCAGTGCAAGCGCGATGATCCCCGTGTTGTGTGCCTTTTCGGGGAGGAACGGCAGTGGCGGAGCCTGTCGCAGGACGGTCCACACTGTAAGCTCATCCGGCGCCGTGGCGATGAATTCACGGTACTGCTGCAGCACAGACTTTGCTTCGGAGATCGGGTACACGATGAGTCCGCTCAGCACGTCAGGGCCGACCGGGTGGAGTCGAAACTCGAAACGGGTGACCACGCCGAAGTTACCGCCACCGCCTCGAAGTGCCCAGAAGAGGTCGGGGTGCTCGGTGGCGCTGGCGTGTACAACCTCACCGCTTGCGGTTACGACCTCGGCGGACTCGAGGTTGTCAACAGTCATGCCGTACTTGCGACTGAGCCAGCCGAAGCCCCCGCCGAGCGTCAGTCCGGCAACGCCGGTGGTAGAATTGATGCCAACCGGGGTGGCAAGGCCGTATTTCTGGGTGGCGGCATCGAGGTCTGCAAGCGTGGCGCCGCCTTCGATGGTGATGCGGCGTTTTTCAGGGTCAACACGCGCGGCTTTCATATGCGAGAGGTCGATGACGATGCCGTCATCGCACATGGCATTGCCGGCTATGTTGTGTCCACCGCCGCGGACGGCAAGCAAGAGCCCGTTGTCCCTCGCAAAATTTACCCCCCGGACGACGTCCGATGTAGTGGCGCAACGGGCTATGAGCGCGGGGCGCTTGTCAATCATCGCGTTCCAGATCTTGCGAGCGCTTTCATAGCCATCGCCGCCCGGAAGAATAATCTCTCCCTTGAAGTCGTTTATAAACTCCTCGATATTTCCGGAATGTAAATTAGTCATGGTTTTCCTCCGTAATTTTTGTTTATTCAGCCAGGCTAGGAGTCTGTCGGACTTAGGAAATCGTAGCGAGAATTCGGCTGGGCGAGGACAGATTTTGTCGATTTTGCAGGTTAATAGACATTCTATTGACCAAGAAAGCGGCAAAATATGGCCCGTTCAGACGGATTCACAGTAGATTTCTCCTAAGCCCGACAGGCTCCTAGATCAGATGCAAGACCGGCTTCTCCAGGATGCCTCGCAAATCCGCCAGGAATGAGGCTGCGTAAGCGCCATCGACAACACGATGATCGGCGGAGAGAGTGACCCGCATGGTTGCCGCTGCAGCAAACCGGCCGTTATGCACCACCGGGCGCTCGCGAACGGCTCCGACTGCCAGGATGGCCGTCTGCCCTGGCATGATCAGGGCGGTGAACTCGTCCACACCGTACATTCCCAGGTTAGACACGGAAAATGATCCCCCTGCCATTTCTTCGGAGGTAAGCCGGCCGCTTCGGCTTTTTTCGGCGAGACGGGATGACTCTTTCTCGATCCCGGCGGCTGAAAGGCTCTGGCATTGCCTGATGACCGGCATCAGTAGTCCATCGGGCTTCGATACGGCAAAATTGATATGAATATCATCCGGGGATGCGGGAGCAACAGAACGGAGCAGGGGGAAATCAGGCAATGCAACGGCACAGGCCTTGATCACCAGAGCGTTGTAACCGACGGCAGCGGGACTCTCCTTCAGCTCTCTGACGATCTCACGGCAGACATCCATGTCGATTTCAACGGTAACCGAAAAATGAGGGATCTGCCACGACCGTGTGACGGTGTTGATGATGGCCTGCCGCATGGGGGTGGGTTGTGCGCTCTCTGTTGATGGAACTGCGGTCGCCTCCGGCGGAGGAGTTGCGTCCGGCGCTGCAGTTTTCGCTTCAACCTGCTGTTGCCCGGCAAAACTTTCAAAGTCCTCCTGGGTGATTCTCCCCCCTGGGCCGCTCCCGTTGATCTGCTCCAGGTCAATGCCCTGTTCACGCGCCATTCGGCGTACCAGCGGAGACGCCTTCTCATGCCCCGTTTCCATGTGTGACACCTCAGCCTCGGGTGCTGCCGGCTGTGCTGCCGGCTGGTCTGCCGCCTTCGAAGCTTCTGCCGGTATATCTGCAGGTTTCGAATCTGCTGTTGGCGGGGTCTCCGGCGCCGGGGCTACGGCCTGGATGCCGGATCCCGAATCAACAACTTCGCCCGCTTCGCCGATCAGGCCGAGCACCGTGCCGACCGGGACATTTTCACCGCCATTGACCATGGTTTTGATCAGAATGCCCGATGCGAACGCCTCCAGATCCATGACCGACTTGTCGGTTTCCACTTCCGCAATAATGTCGCCCCGCTCGATACGATCCCCGACATTTTTTCTCCAGCCGGCAAACATCCCCTCGGTCATCGTGTCGGAAAGTTTGGGCATGGTGATTTCGGTAGCCATGAATTCTCCCTGATTAGACAAGCTGAAACCTTGTTTCACGCGACGACGCTACGACGCAACGTTAAACCAAAATAAAGTTTTTGTTTAATAGCCTTTCGTCGCGTCGTAGCGTCGTTGCGTGACCACTGTTTTTTTGTAGGTTAATATTCGCCTGACATGACGTCCATTACAGCCCGCCGGATGTCTTCCGGCTGCGGTATGCAGATCTTCTCAATTTTGCGCGAATAGGGCATGGGCACGTCGAGACCGGAAACTCTTTTTACCGGCGCCTTGAGAATGTCGAAACAATTTTCATATATCCGGGAGGTGATTTCGCCTCCCAGACCGCAGGTGCGCCAGCACTCCTCGATCACTACGGCCCGGCCGGTTTTGCGGACCGAGGCCAGGATGGCCGCCTCGTCCAGAGGCGCCAGGCTGCGCAGATCAAGCACCTCGCAGGAAATGCCATCCTTTGCCAGTTCTTCGGCCGTCTCAAGTGCCAGTATGGTCATACGGGCATACGCCACGATGGTCACATCCTCTCCGGGACGCTTCACATCGGCCTTGCCGATCGGAATTGAGTATTCGGGATCTTCCGGCACCTCTCCCTTGCTGTTGTAGAGCAATTCGTGCTCCAGAAAAATGACCGGGTTGTTGTTACGTATGGCGCTTTTGAGCAGTCCCTTGGCATCGGCCGGCGTGGCCGGATAGAGGACGTACATGCCGGGGCAGTGCATGAAATAGGTTTCGAGACTCTGGGAGTGCTGAGCGCCCAGCTGGCTGCCGCCCCCGCCCGGCATGCGTATCGTCATCGGCAGGAAGGCCTGCCCCCCGAACATTGAGCGGATTTTGGCCATATGGTTGATGATCTGGTCCATGGCCAGCAGGGCGAAATTGACCGTCATCAGCTCGGCCACCGGCCGCAAGCCCCCCATGGCCGCCCCCACGGAGACCCCGATGATAGTGTTCTCCGAGATAGGGGTGTCCTTGACCCGCTCCTCGCCGAATTCGGCCAACAGACCGCGGGTCACCTTGAACGAACCCTCGTACAGCGCCACATCCTCCCCCAGAACGAAAACCGACGCGTCACGCCGCATCTCCTCCTTCAAGGCCAGATTGAGCGCGTCCCTGTAGGTCATCTCAGACATAGATATCCTCCCATACGGCGCTGTCTTCCGGCCAGGGAGACTCCTCGGCGAATTTCACCGCCTCGTCCACTGTTTTCCGGCAGCGGGCCTCGATGGCGTCAAGCGTTTCGCGAGTGGCAATGTCCTCTTCTATCAGGCGTTTGGCGTAATTGGGCAGCGGGTCGCGGGCCTTCCACATTTCGTTCTCCGCCGCCGAGCGGTATTTGGCCGGGTCGGCCATGGAGTGTCCGCGAAAGCGGTAGGTGGTAGCCTCGATGAAGTACGGACGGCCGGACTCGCGGACTTTTTCGGCGGCATATTTGACCGCCCGGTAGACGGCGATCACGTCCATGCCATCCACCTTTTCGGAAGGGATGTCGTAGCCGCAGGTGCGTTTGTGGATGGATGCCAGGGCCGAGGAACGGTGAACCTCGGTGCCGATGCCGTAAAAATTGTTCTCGCAGATGAACAGCACCGGCAGTTGCCAGAGTTGCGCCCAGTTGAGGGATTCGTGGAAGGTGCCCTGATTGACGGCTCCATCGCCGAAGAAACAGGCGGCTATGCGGTCCTCGCCCCGGTAGCTCGCGGCAAAGGCCAGGCCGACCGATATCGGGAACTGACCTCCGACGATGGCGTAACCGCCCATGAAGTTTATGGAAGGATCGAAGAGGTGCATGGAGCCCCCCTTGCCTTTGCAGATACCGGTGGCCTTGCCGAAAAGTTCGGCCATGACACGCCTTGGTTCGGCGCCCCGCACTATAGCCTGGGCATGCTCCCGGTAAGCCGAGAGAATGTAGTCATCGCGATGCAGGCCTGCCGTTGCTCCCACTGCCACCGCTTCCTGTCCGCTGTAGAGGTGCAGGAAACCGGTGATGTGCCCCTTGGTGTACTGTTCGGCGCACCGCTCCTCGAATTCCCTTGATACGAACATCTGTTCGTATAACCTGAGCAACTCCTGATCCGGCAATACAGTTCGCAACCTGGCTTCCATTTGTACCTCACATACCTTGGCAAACCTCACCCGTGACGGTGGAACCAGGCGGCTATCGCCTCGCTGCTCTGGACGCCGGGCAGCAACCCCCCTCAATCCCCCCTTATCAGGGGGGAAGCCTTTAAGCCTCCCCTGATAAGGGGAGGTTTGGAGGGGTTTGCTGCGAAAAAATAAGTGTTACATGGCACTATGGTTTCGGCTCGGAAAGGTCTTCCGTGCATTCGTCCCGGCTCCAGGAATCCAGCTCACCGTTGGCAAGCCTGACCTGAATGGTTTCCCCGGCCAGGGTGCATCCAAAGGTGTAGCCAATCTGGCCGGTCTTGAGATTGCGCAGGGCAACACTCTCATCCTGTTGCTCAGTCCGGTAACAGACCTTGTCATAATTGATCGTGCTGTCCATGGTCACGCCCCCTGATTCAGTTACAATGGTTTGAGATTACTGAATTCTCCCCATTCCAGGAACGTTTTCGGATCCTCAACAAAGGAGTAGATATTCGTAACTACGGAGTGGTGCTCCCGCTCCATTTCAGCCAGTTTCAGGTACAAGGTTTTCACTTGTTTCGAGTCAGCTTCCGCTCCCAGCTGTTCATAAAACTCCACGGCCTCCTCTATTTCTTTGACCACGTGCCGATAGGCATCAGAATCACGACTTAATGAAACTTCCGGATGCTTTGCATCGAAACTCGGGCTGAAAACACAGACCTTTTCACTGAGGCCTGCTTCATTCAAAGAGGAAGCTTCAGGGCTTTCTTTCAATTTCTTGAGCTTGTTGATGAGTTCGCTATTGGCATCTGCCAGCAGCGATGCCAACCGTTCCAATTCCTTGTCTTCAGCAGACCTGGCAAGCAGTTCATAATGGTTCCGTCTCTCTTCTTTTATCTTTATGGTACATTCGATGATATCCATGGCGTTTTCCTTTTTAGGGCTTGGCAAATTCCGAGTCCCTTACCCTTTAAGCTTGAGTGCAATACGTGCCAGATGAGCGCCCTGGTAGCGTGCTCCTGACAGTTCATTATCACTTGGCATACGCTCACCCTCGCCACCTGTGATTGTCGAAGCGCCATATGGAGAGCAGCCGGTTATCTCGCTGACACCCATCTGCCCTGCAAAGGCATACGGCAGACCAACCACCACCATCCCCTGATGCAGCATGGTGTTGTGAAAACTGAGAATGGTAGATTCCTGCCCGCCATGCTGGGTAGCTGAACTGGTGAAGACGCCGCCAGGCTTGCCGACCAGGGACCCTTTCATCCAAAGCCTTCCGGTGGCATCCAGAAACTGTCGCATCTGGGCGCACATGTTGCCAAAGCGGGTCGGAGTGCCGAAGATGACTGCGTCGGCATTTGCAAGATCATCAACCGTGGCAAGCGGAACATTGGCCATTCCCTTTTGAGTTTCCAGCGCCCCCATCTTTCCAAGCACCTCTTCGGAGAGAGTTTCCGGCACGCGCTTGATAACCGCCTCGCATCCTGCCACCTCATAAACCCCCTCAGCTACTGCCTTTGCCATCTTGAAGATGTGCCCATACATGCTGTAAAAAACTACCAGAACCTTGCACATGCTTGAATCTCCTTTCAAATATCCGCGAATTTGACACACTTCCGCCCGTATCCGGAGAGTGAACTATTGCTTGTCAGAAATGACAACTCAGGGGGCTTTTGCAATTTTGGTAAAGAGATGGTCGTTGCCTGCAACAGGAATGTGACGACTTGAGCGTTCGCCGACAAAGCCGGTCTTGGTAT
>Ga0154406_1076_pt2 | contig 10612 bp, 14 predicted proteins | sample RifGroB2_FD_115910 | JGI IMG/M metagenome (GOLD analysis project Ga0154406, IMG submission 115910) | Geobacteraceae bacterium GWB2_52_12 | reverse complement strand
TGATTGATCAAATCTACCAGAGAATTTAACATATTGATTCTCAGTCTTAGCCAAAATGTTGTTAAAGGTGCCCTTGGAAATCAGGCTTCCCAGCACATATGCAATCGAGATTCGTATGGAAATTTTCATATAAATTAATGACCTCCTGTCATTTTGCTGATGGATGTTCTATTTATTTAACATACCCACTGCGCCTGCCTGATTGATAAAAATATAAAAGCCCTGATTCCCTTTGTGTAGCAAAATGCATACATAAAGAAGGATCAAGGCTTTGAACTAGTCTGTTAACTAGTGGATTTTGGCTGGGGTACCTGGATTCGAACCAAGAGATGACGGCGTCAGAGGCCGTTGCCTTACCGTTTGGCGATACCCCAATAAGTGAACACTTTTTATAGCAAAGAGAGCACTGCTCGTCAAGCTTTTTCAGCCTCTCGCCACTGCTGCGCCCACCTCCATGGCCTGAAGATTGGCAGGAATCAATCCGTGATTACGTTCGGGTAAAACCTTTTTTAACGCCTCTTCCATGGAGGCGAGAGCAAGGGCACCGGTTGCCGCAGCGTAAGCACCGCAGGCAATCATATTGACCATGCGCACATCTCCCATTTCCAGGGCGATCTGATTCATTGGAACATTAATGACTCGAATTTCCGGAAGATCAAGCGTGCTGCTGTCCACCAGGGTGGAATTCACGATACAGATCCCTCCCGGCTTGATCTTGGCGGCATATTTGTCAAAGGAAAGCTGATTGAGGATCAGCGCGACCGAGGGGTGCCCGACCACTGGTGAACCGGTATCGCCCTCGGCAAAGACGATCGTGCACATGGCCGAACCACCGCGTTTCTCAACACCGTAGGCAGGAAAAAAAGAAACATCGTTGCCTTCGTGGATTGCGGCATACGAAAGCAGATTCCCGGCCAGCAGGACTCCTTGACCACCGTAACCGGCTATGAAAACATCATGACGCATGCGGGACTCCTGATCTACAAATTTGCGGTATTGCGATACACACCCAAAGGAAAATACGGGATCATTTCATCCCCCACCCGCTGATTGGCAGCCAGCGGATTCATGCCCCAGTTGGTGGGACAGGCGGCCAGAACTTCAATAAAGGAAAAACCTTTTTTTTCTACCTGATAACGAAAGGCCGTTTTCATCAGTTTCTTTGCCTGCAGTACGTTTTTGGGGCTGTTGACCGCCACCCGGGCAGAAAAACCAACCCCTTCCAACTGAGCCAGCAATTCTGCCATGCGGATGGGATAGCCATCTTTGCTCTGGTCACGTCCATAGGGGGAAGTGGATGTCTTTTGTCCCACCATGGTAGTAGGTGCCATTTGGCCACCGGTCATGCCATAGGTAGTGTTGTTAACGAAGATGACGGTAATGTCCTCCCCCCGATTGGCTGCATGAATGATTTCCGCAGTGCCGATGGCAGCCAGGTCGCCATCCCCCTGATAACTGAACACAAGGCGGTCTGGACGCGCACGCTTGGCTCCGGTGGCAACAGCCGGTGCGCGGCCATGGGGTGCCTCAATCACGTCGACGTCAAAATACCCGTAGAGAAATACTGAACAGCCGACTGAAGCTACTCCGATTGTTTCTCCGCGCACTCCAAATTCGTCCATAGCCTCTGCGGCCAACCGGTGAACGCTGCCGTGGTGACAGCCGGGACAAAAATGGGTTTGAACGTCTTTCAGGCTCTCGGGCCTGCTGAATACCTGTTTCATTTATAAAAACCTCGTGATCGGGGACCGGGGACCAGGGAAAAGCCCGATATAAACATTTCAATTAGATCTGTAGCGTTTTGTGATTTGTTCGAACAGCTCTTCCGGAGTGGGTAAAGATCCGGCTCCCGGAGGGCGGCCGTAAAAGTCCACCTCGACGTCCCGCGCCACGGACAGGCGCACATCATCAATCATCTGACCGGTGCTGAGTTCTATATCAAGGAAGCGTTTGCAGCGCGTGGACAGATCGGCATAGGCTTTGACTGGAAAGGGAAAAAGGGTGATGGGACGCAGCAGCCCGACTTTCATCCCCTCGGCGCGGGCCATGGCCACGGCGGTGCGGGCGATGCGGGCCACGGAACCAAAAGCTGTTACCACCAATGTGGCATCATCGGTGTGCAACTCTTCCCAGCGACACTCCTTGTCAGCCAACTCCTGATAGCGGGCATGCATCTTCCAGTGATGTGCCTCCATCTCCCCATCTCCAAGCTTGAGGGACTTGACCACCTGCTGGTGCATCCCCTCTCCTCTTCCGCGCACGACCCATTCTTTAGGGGGCAGTTCTACGACAGGGCGAGGATTGGCAACAATTGATTCCTTCATTTGGCCGATCAGCGAATCAGCCAGCACCATTGCCGGAATGCGGTAGATGTCGGACAGATCGAACGCCAGCATGGTCAGATCGTACATCTCCTGAACCGAAGCTGGTGCCAGCACTATTATTCTATAGCCGCCATGGCCGCCGCCGCGGGTCGCCTGCCAGTAATCGGCCTGGGAAGCGTCAATACCACCTAGTCCGGGTCCCTGGCGCATGATGTCAACGATCACACCGGGCAATTCCGAACCGGCCATATAAGAAATCCCCTCCTGCTTGAGGGAAATGCCGGGGCCTGACGAGGAGGTCATGCAGCGCACGCCGGTGGCCGAAGCTCCAAGCAGCATGTTGATCGCTCCGATTTCGCTTTCCGCCTGAATGAACTCGCCTCCGAGGCGGGGGAGTTCACGGGAAAGGTATTCGGGAATATCGCTCTGGGGGGTGATCGGATACCCGAAATAATAGCGGCAGCCAGCCTCCACCGAGGCCATGGCAACCGCCTCATTCCCTTTGACAAACAGTTTTGTAGACACACTAGTCTCCATGCTATTTCTCTTTAAATACAGTAATAGCCACGTCGGGGCACATTTCAGCGCACAGGGTACATCCGGTGCAGTGTGCCGAATCGGAAAAGACCGCTACGGTGAATCCCAGACTGTTGGGTGATTCACTCAGGGCGACCAGTTTTTTTGCGCAGGCGATGGTACAGAGCCCGCACCCCTTGCAGCGCGCTTCATCTATTACAATATGCGGCATGGTGGGCAATCCTTTGGTGAAATAAAAGCAGTATTTATATCAGTTTTAGTTTTTCAGGTCAAGAAATGGCAGAGGCGTGCGGTTACTCCCAGAAGATACCGGTAGGATCTTTCATAACCTCATCTACAAGCTTTTCGAGTGCATCCCTGTTTCTTCCCGTCGGGTACGGCTGCCGTCTGTTTTTCCTGTCATACCAATACAGGGTCCAATGGAGAGTTTCGGATGAATATTCAAACTGTGCGACCTTGATGTGGTTCCACACTCGTGGATCCACAAAAAAAGGACGCGATTCCACCAGTGTCACCTTGTTGCCGCTGACGGCATATTTAAGATCAACATCTTCCCCCGGGTAAAGAGCGATCCTGTGACTGCACAGGCGGCCCAGCATCAAATCAACGCGTTCTCGCTCGTGCTCAGGCAAGGCCATGTCTTCTCGCAGCCGGTATCAATCGGGAATAATTTTGAATCACATCTTTTCCATGACACTGTCAATCTTGTCTTGCATGGTCTGGGCGCGATCTGTTCGCGTTCCCAGTTTGATTGTGGTAGTGATGCGCGGAGATCCCATTTCATGAACAACTTCATGGCAGCGCTTGATCCCTGCAAACACGGCATCCCAGTTCCCTTCAATGTTTGTCCCGTATGAATGCAGGGCAATCTTCAAACCCGCATCTGTGAGTACTTTTTCACATGCTGCTATATAGGGAGACAAGGAGACACCAACACCGAGCGGAACAATGCATAAATCCACGAGAACTTTCATCTGTATACCCTCCTTACTCTTTTGCATGGCAGGCGCCACGCGCATCTATTTCAGATGACGGCGAAGTTGAATACTATGCATCACAGGAAACTTCTCTGCAAGATCAAACAAATTGGTACCTGCAAAAAAGGCCCACTGCACTATTTGTGCAATGAGCCTCTCACAGTCGGTAATAACGACCTAAACTGTGGGTTCAGGTCTGCAAAGAAACGGGAACAGGGTCATTCATATCCATGGCATAGCACGAAAACTGAAGCCCGATGCGTGTAGAGTTATGACGGGACACATTGCACCTGATTTCACGCAGACAATGGTTGATGGTATCAAATAATTTAATGGTGCAGAGATCACCCAAACCAAGAGCATCGGCCAAAGAATCGTAACAGTTGATCAGCACGCCTGATGAAGAGATGTCCTCCAGAAAACAGACCGTGCTTTTTCCATTGTGGTTCAACACACACTTCTCCCAGCTCTTGATCCTTTCGCCCTGTCTGCGTGAACAACTCATATGTACCTCCTGTAACGCCTGGATCGCTCGTCCCGTACCTAAAGTTTATTATCCCACACTGCCGGGCAAAGGCAAGAACGGCTCCCCACCTGCCTTCAGACGAAACAACAGGATGAAATACCCATGCATGGGTGAGACCGCATATTCCACAGTTTCTGTGGATAACTAATATTCTGACCGTGTTATATAGATGTAATTATTGATATATTCTTGGTTTGACAAGATTTTAGGCAGGATGGCTGTCAAGGAAAAAATGCTGAAAAGTTAAAATATCTTTGGCTCAAACCTGTTTTTTTAAAGTCCAAACTTCCTGCATCTTTACGTCTTGGTGCCTATCTGTTAAGAAACAGTTGATTACCTTCATTTTGGATTACATTAAATAAAACTTATAACTAGCGTCTGGGGCTGAAAGTACATCGGGCCACGAAGCTATTTTTAAATTTTATCCCTAAATGACAAATAGTTACATAAAATCAAACAGGCATTGCCTTGACTTACCCAGCTTACACTGCTAGCATTACAAAACTAAAACGAACCCTCAATTTAGTACGCAGCAGATATAGACAATGCCAAACCATCCGCAAGGATGGGGCGGAAAACCTACGGGATCTCATCGAGACAGCCGGGTTGCCTGATATCTCACAGATATCAGGCAACCCGGCTTTTTTTTATTCCATTTTATAACTGCGGCGAATGTTATGCGGCAAAAAAGCGGAAGCAGCAGAGGAGGACATGCAATGAATATTAACAAAAAGTTAAAAGATATGGCATTTTTTATAGAATTCATCGTGGGAGCGGGACTGGCCATCTTTTTCCACCTGGTTCTCCATGACAAGCAATCAGCTTACATCATTTTCGGTCTCGGTATTCTACTCTCGATTGTCACCTTTCTTCTGCGGGAAGATATTGAAAAAACCCGGGCGAGCCTGCTGGAGCAGTATCATCATGTTCATGAAATTCCCTTTGCCCTTTCCAAGATTTTTGATCCGGAATGCCAGGCCAAGGCACAGGAACTCATTGCCGGTACCAAGAGAACCATCAAGCTGTTGCAACAGGGTTACATCCCGCTGGATGAGAGTGAATTCTACCTGGAAGGCGCCCACATTTCGGACAAGGCGCTACACCATATAAAAGCGGTCGACCCTCTCACAGCAGGAAAATGGGCGCGCGGGGCACTCATCAATTTCCACCAGGCCAATCTGCGTGCTCTTGACCGCGGCGTCCGGATCACCCGCATCTTCGTCATCTCCCGCGCTGACCTGTCAGATCCGGAAGTCCAAAAAGTTATCCTGGCGCAATATCGGGATAACATTGAGGTGAGGCTTGCCTATCGCGACGAACTGCCAACCGCCAGCTACGATCGTGACACCAGCAGTTCCTTTGATTTCGCCATCTATGATGATCATGTGGTGATCGACGTTTTTGGCCAGCCGGGGAAATATTACGGCAAAAAGACATGTCAACCGGCCGAAGTGGCCAGATCGCTGCACCTATATAACCAGATCGATCTCTGTACCCACTCCGTTGTCGTAAAAAACGACAAGATTATTCTGGCTGCCGATATTGTTGCAGTGGCATCCTGAGATTACATCCCGATTTTAAGGCCTCGCTCCTCACCGGATCCCGCTTTCCAATGCACATCACGCCGATGATGGTACACTTTGAAAAAATGAGTGCAAGGAGTACAAAATGAAATTCTACGATCCGAAAGACGAGGCTGACCTTGGAAAGGTTGAAGCAGCTTTAAAAACAGGAGGCATTGAATATTTTCTGAGACGAGAGCCTGAGAAGGGGATTGGCCCGATGCAGGTGCATGTTGCAGAGGAGGACGTGCCCCGGGCGGAGGAACTGCTGCGGAAAATCAGAAACCGTTAATGGCCATCCACAGGGCGCGCAGCAGCATGAACCCTATAAGACCGAAAAAGATAACGAACCCGGCCAGAAGGAGAATAAGCATCACCACGAACAGTCTGCTGGTGACTACTGTATGTTGCGGCTTTTCAAGATAATTATCCAGTAAGCGCACATTGCGCTCATTGGCTTTCCAGTAAAAGTCAAACAGATCTCCCGCAAACGGCACGGCACCAACCAGCGCATCAACAGCAACATTAAAAGCCATCTTGAAAAGCACTGATTTTGGAGCGCCCAAGCGCGCTGCCTCGGCCATGAGGAAACTTGACAGAACGGCCCCGATAGTATCACCGAACCAGGGGAAAAGCCCAAGCAGGGGGTCGACTCCGATTTTAACATTCAGTCCGGGAACAGTGATGGAACTGTCCATCAACCAGGCGAGGCGCCTCATTCGTTTCCTGATCGTTTCCCTTTCCGGATGGTTCATGGCCTGGCTCCCCACAGCAGACATTCAAAGTGCGCCAAAAAAGCAGGCCGGCTCCCAACGCCGACCTGTTTTTTTTATAATTATAGATCAGAATATCCGGTTCACTCTGAACAACATTGAAATTATGCCTTAAGCTCCGATGTACACTGGGGACAACGTGTTGCCGGGATAGGGATGCTCGAACAACAGAAGGCGCATTCCTTGGTGTTCGGCGGCGCAGGAAGCGGCTCTTTTTTTAATTTGCTCAGCCATTTCAGCGCAAGAAAAATAGCGAATGCGACCAAAATAAAATCAATCAGCGTATTGATGAAGATACCATAGCTGAGGATCGGAGCTCCGGCTGCTTTCGCGGCGGCCAGTGTCTCATAATGAGTGCCCGACAGGCTGATGAAAAGATTGGTGAAATCAACCTTTCCAAGAATAAGTCCGAGTGGCGGCATGAGAATATCACTGACGCATGACGAAATGATTTTACCGAATGCGCCGCCGATAATCACGGCAACGGCCAGATCGACCACATTCCCTTTTATTGCAAATTCCTTGAATTCCTTAAACATCATGCTCCTTTAAACCATTTTTGATGTCAGAACATACAATAAATCTAATAGATAAAAAAAGATTTATTCGTTTACATGGAAAATTATTCAGGCAGCCTACACACACTTCTGCTGCTGGGTACTGCTGTAAATCCCGGTAATCGAGAGGCTGAAAGAAAAATTTTGGCCTCATGATTACTATGATTTCCAGGATTTAGGATCAAACAAGTTTTGGGTACTGATTGTAATCCGGGTAATCCGAGTAATCGAGAGGCTGAAAGAAAGATTTTGCCCATGGTTACTGGGTGTTTAAACCTGCGGGAAACTGACAACCGACGCCTCTCTGCTACAATTATGAGGAGAGGTGCCACATGAAAACATTCGCGTACTCGCTGATGACAATCGTTTTTGTTCTTGTCGCGCTTGTCCTCTTCCTATGGGTAAGGTCCCAACCTGCAATCACCATGACCCCTGCTTCCGGGCCGGTTTCAACCGCACGTCAGTTGCAAATGACACTGAAAGCCCCCAGTGGAGGATTGAGGAATGTGACGGCTTTCGTCCAGCAGGGAGAAATAAAGGCAAACGTGCTGGTGAAGGATTACCCCGGCGATTCCCGGGAGAGTGTTGAAACGGTTGATCTCAGCCAGGCCGCCCTTCAAGATGGTCCTTTCACTCTACAGATAAAAGCAAAAGCCTCGCTCTACAAGTACAGCGGCAGGACCACATCCCAGATCCATTCCTTTACCCTTGATACGACACCGCCTGCTGTAGCTGTACTAACCACCGCACACAACATCATCAAGGGCGGCGCGGGACTGGTCATCTACACGGCATCAAATGATGTTGAACGCACCGGCGTCGTCTTCGGCGATCGTTTTGTTCCAGGCTATCTCCAGGAAGGAGAGCGGTACGCCTGCCTATTCCCCTTTCCCTACAACATGGAAAACGATAAATTCGTACCCCGCGTGGTGGCGATTGACAAAGCCGGTAACGAGCGGATGGCCGGCATCAACTTCCATCTCCTCATAAAACCTTTTTCAACCGACCGCATTAATCTCAGCGACTCTTTTCTGGAAAAAGTTTCGTCTGAATTCAAAAACAAATTTCCGCAGGCACAGACTCCATTGGAGATTTTTCTGAAAGCCAATGGTGAGATGCGTGCACAGAATATAAAATCCCTGTATGAACATGGGCGGAAAACCTCCCCGAAACCGCTCTGGCAAGGAGTATTCGTGCGTATGCCGAATGCAGCTCCCTTGGGCGGCTTTGCCCAGACCCGCATTTACCTACGCAATGGGGAAAAGGTTGATCAGCAGGACCATCTTGGCTTTGATCTCGCGTCCGTAGTTCATGCACCGGTTCCGGCCGCAAATAACGGCACAGTTGTTCTGGCCGGTGATTTCGGCATCTATGGCCAGACCGTGATTATTGATCATGGCCTGGGGCTGCAGACACTGTATGGGCATTTGAGTCGTATGGCGATAAAGGCGGGGGACAAGATTGAAAAAGGACAGATCATCGGCAACACCGGGGCCACCGGCATGGCTGCCGGCGACCATCTTCATTTCGGTGTGCTGATTTCAGGGCAGGAGGTAAGCCCGGTCGAATGGTGGGATCCTTCGTGGATCAAGAACAATGTCAGCGACAAGCTGAACATCAGCGATAGTGCAAAGTAATCTTATTTAAATCTGGCAACGTCAATAGCCTTTGGTTTTATACCATCGTAACGCAGAGCCTGCAGAGAACACAAAGAGGCCAAAAACCAAAAACCAGTTTCACCCAACGACGCCATGACACAACGAAAGACGAAAAAAACTTGATTGTGTTTTTAACGTTGCGTCGCCGCGTCGTTGCGTGAGACGTGCTTTTTTTGGGTTTTAGTAGCTACTAGATCAGCATCTACCTATCTCAGGAACTCTTGCGTTCCCTGCGAAGGCGCTGCTCCACTTCTCGCAACTGGGCATTGACACGACCGGCGGAAACAGCCATCACCACAGCTTGCACGGCACCGATCTCCTCGGCCGTTATCCCTTCTTTCTCCACCTCTTTCAGGTAATATTCCATGCAGGGTGAACAACCCAGGGCCATGGCCGCCCCGAGGTGAAGTAAAAGCGTAGTCTTGGGTTCCAGAATCTCATTTTGACGGACGGTGTCGTAGAACCCTCCGAATGCCTTCTGTTGTTTCTCCGGTAACATGATGCCATCTCCTTCCTTTATCAGTTTAGCTGGCAGGCGATCGAACTCTACGAACAGCAGTTCCCGCCCCCCAATTTGCCCAATTTTCGTTCCTGCAACCACTCGTTGATCATGCCCGAGGCACAGCCGACCCCGCAGTCAACAGTAATGGCCTTAACCGGACAGTTGAGCGCGCAAGCGCCACATTCCATGCAGGCGTCCCGGTCAACTATAGCGGCTTTCTTCTCCGCAACCGAAAACACCTGGTGCGGACACACCTCTTTACATCTGCCGCAGCCGATGCAGGTCGCCTGATCCAGTTCCAATGTTGCCACATTTTCCAGATATCTAAAGCCTTTCATCAGACCTCCACTTTTTACAACAGCTTTCCAGCCAACAGCAACAACAGGCTCACCACAAGTGCGCCCCCCATGGCCGGAATGGCAAAACGCATCTCCTTCTTCACTCCCGAACGCGAGGTATAGGGGGAACAGCCGGTGAAATTGAGGGTATAAAAGGCGCTGACCGCAGGCAAGGCCAGAAATGCAGCAACAGTCAGCCACACACCCCATGTTTGACCTCCTGCAAGCTGGTAGAACAACACGCTCCATCCCAGTCCAGCAACGGCACCCTTCACAGCAAAACTTCTCCCCGGCAGCCAGGGGAGCAGGAGCGGCCCGACCACGATCCCGGTCAGGCATGCTCCAAACCAGGCGGCAAATGCAGTAACTCCTGCAAGGGGGGTCGCCGAAACGGCAAACAGCAGAAAAAGTCCTCCTCCCGCAAAAGCGATGGATTTAAGGGCCAGCACCACTTCCACCGGAATCAGCACCAATCGTTCGTAGAAATTGAAACTAAGATTCCGCATTGCCGTTGTCGTCACCATGCCATTGTCAAGATAGTGAGACAGATCATCTGCACGGATAGCGGCATAACTGACGTTGAAACCGCAGCGCCTGGACACCTCGTGGGCAGCTACACCCGGCGCCCCCAGAATCGGCAGAATCAGTCGACGATGACCGACGATCTTCGCCAAACCACTGGCGGTAACGCGTTGCACAAGTTCTCCGGTACCGAACGTCCCTTTGCCTGCCGCGCACCAGACGTTGATGCCATAGGTCTCCAGCACCAGCAGCCAGCAGTTGCGCCCGATCAGTGCCTGACGGACTGCATCGTAGCTCATCTTGTAGTTGGCAGTCACCAGCACAGGATCGGTTGAG
>Ga0154406_1093_pt2 | contig 10646 bp, 8 predicted proteins | sample RifGroB2_FD_115910 | JGI IMG/M metagenome (GOLD analysis project Ga0154406, IMG submission 115910) | Geobacteraceae bacterium GWB2_52_12 | reverse complement strand
CGATCAGACCCTTGTAAAGGGCGGTCATGATCTTGCCACTGGCGCCCAGCTTGACGAAATAGGTGCCGATGATGGAGGTGATGATTGAAATGCCGCCCAAAATCAACGGATAGCTGACCGAGGAAGAACTGCCGGTGAAGGTGATCGCTCCCAGCAGCATAGCGGCGATCAGGGTCACAGCGTAGGTTTCGAACAGGTCAGCGGCCATACCGGCACAGTCACCGACGTTATCGCCCACATTGTCGGCAATAACGGCAGGGTTGCGGGGATCGTCCTCAGGAATGCCGGCTTCGACCTTGCCAACGAGATCGGCTCCAACATCAGCACCTTTGGTAAAAATTCCGCCGCCCAGACGAGCGAAGATGGAGATGAGCGAACCGCCGAAACCGAGGCCGACCAACTGGCTGACCACGTCCTTGACGGGTGCGTCCGGCATAAGTTTCTGCAGAATCATGTAGTAACCGGCAACTCCCAGAAGGCCCAGACCAACCACCAACATACCGGTGATGGCGCCGCCTTTGAAGGCGACATTCAGTGCTTTGACGATCCCGCTTTTGGCAGCCTCGGTGGTGCGAACATTGGCGCGGACCGACACGAACATGCCGATAAAACCGGTCAGGCCGGACAAGACTGCACCAATAGCAAAGCCAATGGCGGTCTTGGCACCCAGGGTGGCAAACAGGGCAATGAACATCACCACACCGACCACGGCTATTATTGTGTACTGGCGCTTCATATAGGCGCCGGCACCTTCCTGGATAGCTGCGGCGATCTGTTTCATCCGCTCGTTACCCTGGGGCAGCGCCAGGATCCACTGGGCCGAGATCAGACCGTAGGCAACCGCCGCGACGGCACACGCCAGGGCAAAAAGTACAGCATACTGTTCCATTGTTTCGATTCCTCCCATTCTATTTATAGTGCATCCAGTAACTCTCGACAAAAAACCAGAAATTGTTAGTGCATATAGCGATTAAAGTCAACTAGTTTGTTTACCATACCGCATATTAAATCGATTACAATGAAATATGTTTCATGTGGAAGCGGAGGCACCATGCGCCCTCAACCCTTGTAACCACCGGTCCTCCATGGTATATAGTGGATGACTATATCTATATGCAGAGGAGACAGTGTATGAACCGTGTTATCAAACTCACCCTCGTACCCCTCATTTTTGGTCTTGCAGGATGTGCCACTCAGGGTTCCCTCGAATCAACCAGAGGTGATATCGATGCCGTAAAGACACGCCTCTTTTCCCTTGAAAAAGAGCTGGGAAGCGTTCGCAGGGAAACCAGGGAACAGGTAGGTACACTCGAAACCGGGTTACGAGCAGACGTTTCAGCCGTGCGAAAGATTTCAGCTGATATCCAGGCAAATATCGACAGCACTCAGGCCGAAATGCAGGCACTGAACGGCAAACTTGACGACATGGCCATAACAGCCAAACAGCCCGGAGAGGAACTGACACGGTACCGCAATGACGCCGACAAGCGCATCATGCTCATCGAGGACAGAATCCTGAAACTCCAGGGATCGGTTGACGAACTTAACAAAAAACTGACGGAAGCAGCCCGGCAGAAAGAAATTCCTGCTTCACCCGACGCTCTTTACCTCAAGGGCCTGGATCTTTTCAAAAATGGTGACATGCCTGCTGCGCGGGAGAGCCTTCAGAAGTTCATCGAACAGAACCCCAACCATGAGTTGATCGCCAATGCCCATTACTGGATTGGCGAAACCTATTACAGCGAAAAAACGTATGAATCCGCCATACTTTCTTTTCAGGAAGTGATCAAAAATTTCCCTGACAAGGAAAAGGCACCGGCAGCAATGCTCAAACAGGCCATGTCGTTCCAGGCCATCAATGACCTGAAAAGCGCCAGGTATGTGCTTAAAAAAATCGTCGACAGCTATCCCAAAAGTGAAGAGGCGAAAAAAGCGAAGGACCTTCAGAAGGAAATCAAGTAGAGGAAGTTAAAATACAGGAATTTACGAAGGGGCAATGGATGCATTGCCCCTTTTATTTTGACTACTACAGAACGCCTTTGGTGGACATAACCCCTTCCACCCTGGGATCCAGTTGGGTGGCGGCATCCATGGCGCGGGCAAAGGCTTTGAAGCATGCTTCTATGATATGATGAACATTGTCGCCATACATGACGTTTATATGCAGATTCAGGCCACTGTGATTTACAAAAGCCTGAAAAAATTCCCGCGCCAGTTCCACGTCGAACTCCCCGATCTTCACCTTCGGCAGCATCACGTGGTACACCAGATAGGGACGCCCGGAAATGTCAATCGCCACGCTGGCCAACGTTTCGTCCATCGGCACCGTTGCCTGGCCATACCGGCGGATTCCCTTCTTGTCGCCCAACGCCTGTTTGAAGGCTTCACCCAGCACGATGCCGATATCTTCCACCGTATGATGAAAATCGATGTCGATATCTCCGCTGGCCTCCACCGTAAGGTCGAAAAGACCGTGCCGCGAAAACAGATTCAACATATGGTCGAGAAACGGAACCGAGGTACAGATCTTAGCCTGTCCGGTGCCATCAACATTCAGCGAGAGCTGTATCTTGGTTTCCTTGGTAATGCGCTCAATCAATGCAACTCTTGACATGGATTCCTCCTTGATTACCGGATCTCTTTCATGGCTGCCAACGTACTCTCCATATCAGCCCGCGTGCCGATGGAGATCCTCAACCCATGGGCCAGCAGCGGATCTGAAAAGTGTCTCACCAGGATCTTGCGGGCATACAACCCCTCGTAGACCCGTGTGCCGTTCCGGTCGGGTGGAACCGCAAAGACAAAGTTGCCTTGGGACGGGATCACTGCGTAGCCAATCGCACCCAACTCCGCCGAAAACCAGGCCCGCGTCTCGCAGATCTTTCGGCAGCAGTCGGCAAAGTAGTCCTGATCCTTGAGAGCGGCAACACAGGCAGCCTGTGCCAGGCGATCGAGATTGTAATGGTCGCGAATCTTGTCCAGCGCCGCAATCACCTCCGGCCGGGCTATGGCCAAACCCAGGCGCATGCCGGCCAGGGAATAGCTCTTGGAGAGGGTGCGGGTCACCACAACATTATCATACTTCTTTACCAGTTCCAGGGCATTACCTTCGGCAAAGTCGGCATAAGCCTCGTCCACCACCAGTATCCCGCCACAACTGCTGGCCAGCTCTTCCACATACTCAAGGGGAAAGGCGAAGCCGAGCGGCGAATTGGGGGTCGTCAGAAAAAATATCTTCCCCTGATAATACTCGGGAAAGGCCTCGATCCGAAAATTGTCCGACAAGCCATAGGTGCAGACAATGGAACCCTGGATCTCAGCCAGGGTGGCATAATAGGAGTATGAGGGGTGGACGTACCCGACCTCCTGCCCTTCACCGGCAAAGGCCCGGATCAGATTGTTGATCACCTCGTCCGAACCGTTGGCCATGATGATCCAGGAAGGGTCGAAACCATACAGCTTGCCGGCTGCCTCGCGCAGTGAATGGCTGGAAGCGCTGGGATATGTGCGCAGACTGGCGCCATCGCTCCCAAGCTCAGCCAGAATGGCCTCTCGCACCTTCGGAGACGGCGGATACGGATTCTCATTGGTGTTCAGCTTGATCCACGAGGCGATGTCCGGCGGCTGGTAACCGGGTACGTAACCCTTCATTGCTGCGATATTTGGTCGTAATAGGTTCATGATAAGAGCAATATCACGCTTGCGCCTTCCATTCAAGCAGGAATCGGCACGGGAGGGATGCAAAACAGCGCTCGCGAGTCGGATGGAATGTCTCATGGAACATGAAGAAACAAACATTGATATTCCCTTTAATTATGGTAAAAAGATTGGGATTTTCGGCAACTAAAACTTCTAATCTCTTCCGACGTCTGGAGATAGTCCATGGTCACAATAAAACCGCACTCGGGGGGCAATAATACTACAGTGGACGCGCCCTTCGTTGAAGCCAACGACATCGAGCTCCATGCATCAGGGGAATCGCCCGCGCCGGAGCAACCCTGCCTCGTAGTCGGCATCGGCGCCTCGGCCGGCGGCCAGGTGTCCCTGGAGCAACTCTTCACCGCCATGCCCGTCGACTGCGGCCTCTCCTTTGTGGTGATCATGCACCTGCACCCCGATGGGCCGTCGTATCTCCCTGAGATGCTGGGGCGCTGCACCCCCATGCCCGTACTGACGGCTGAAAATGGGATGCCGCTGCAACGGGACACGGTCCACGTGATCCCACCCGGTGCGAACCTGACCGTCGGCGAAAGGCATATCCGACTGGAAACCGCGCAACGAACACGCGGGCCGCATCACCCCATCGACCAGTTTTTCCAATCGCTCGCCGCCGATGCCGCCGGTCGAGGCGTTGCGGTGGTTCTCTCCGGTGACGGCATCGACGGTTCCAGCGGGGTCAAGGCTATCAGGGAGGCCGGGGGTGCGGTTCTGGTCCAGGAGCCCGCCTCGGCCGACAACCCCGCCATGCCAAAAAGCGCCATAGCCACCGGCGCGGCCGACTTTGTCCTGCCAGCGGAGGAGATCGCCGCCAGGATCACCGAGATCGCCAAGGGAAGTTGCGTCCTCCCGCAGCGCTCCTGCCGGGTCGCCACTCTCGACGATGAGATGGGCGCCATCTTTCGCACCGTCAAGCTCAGGACCGGTCACGATTTCAGCTCCTACAAGGCGAACACCGTCCTGCGCCGCATCGAGCGCCGCATGGCGATAAACGAGGTGAGCGGCATCGGAAAGTACGTGGCACTGATCGAGGAGAACCCGCAGGAGGCACAGGCCCTCTGCCAGGACATCCTGATCGGCGTGACCAGCTTCTTCCGCGATCCGGAGGCCTTCGAGGTCCTGCGGCTAGAGGTCATCCCCCGCCTGTTCGAGGGACATGATCCCGAGCAGCCGGTGCGCATCTGGCACGCCTGCTGCGCCACCGGCGAAGAGGTCTACTCCATGGCCATCCTGATCCAGGAGCACCTGCAAGTTCATGGGTTGAACGCCAAGGTGCAGCTCTTCGCCACCGACATCGACGAGGTCGCCATCAGCCGGGCCCGGGCCGGGCTCTATCCCGACGATATCGAGCAGGACCTGGGGCAGGAGAGGCTTAACAGGTTCTTCACCAGGACCGCCGGCCGCTGGCAGGTGAAGAAGCAGATCAGGGAGATGGTCGTCTTCGCCCATCACAGCCTGATCAAGGATCCACCCTTTTCCCGTCTCGACCTGCTGGTCTGCCGCAACTTCCTGATCTACCTCAACCCCGACATGCAGAAGCGCCTGATTATTCTCTTCCATCAGGTGCTGAAGACCGGAGGGATCCTCTTTCTGGGTAGTGCGGAAACCGTTGGGCGTAACACGGACCTGTTCTCCACCATAGACAACAGGTGGAAGATCTTCGAACGTCTGAAGAGCAAGCGCAGGCTGGAGACCGTCTTTCCCCTCTCCACCCCCGTCCGGATGCCGGTGGTCAACCGTCCCGAGCGTCCCGCCGAGGCTACGGCACCTACCCCCGGCATGGCAGCGGAAAGGCTCCTCGTGGAGCGATATTCCCCGCCCTGCGTGGTGGTCAGCGACAAGTTCGAGATGGTACATGTCTCCACCCGCCTGAGCCGTTTTCTGGAGGTGCCGACCGGAGAACCGACCAGGGACGTCCTGCGCATGGCCAGGGAGGATCTGCGGCCGGCTCTGCGGGCGGCGATTTACAAGGCATTCGCCGAGCAGAAACGGATCGAGTTCCGCGGGGTAAAGGTCGCCTCCGAGGAGGGCCAGACGACGGTCAACCTGATTGTGGAGCCGCTGGGGCCGACACCAGACAGCAGGCTGGCGCTGGTGGTCTTCGAACCGGGCGTCCCGCCGACGCCGATGACCGAACTCACCGGGGGAGAAGGGGCTCCCGGCGGTGAAACCTCCAAGGAGATGCTTACCCGCCAGCTCGAGGAGCAGTTGCGCGTCACCCACGAGCAGCTGCAGGCTACCTCCGAGCAGCTTGAAACATCCAACGAAGGCTTCATGTCGGCCAACGAAGAGCTGATGTCGATCAACGAGGAGTTCCAGTCCGCCAATGAGGAGCTGCAATCCACCAACGAAGAGTTGGAGACCTCCAAGGAGGAATTACAGGCCTTGAACGAGGAGATATCCACGGTCAACGCCGAGCTTCAGGTAAAGGTGGAGGAGTTGAACCAAGCCACCAGCGATATGGAGAACCTCCTCGTCAGCTCCGGCATCGCTACCCTCTTCCTCGACCGCAAATTAAACATCAAGGGCTTTACCCCGGCAGCGGCAGGCATCTTCAATCTGATACCGGCCGACATCGGCCGCCCCTTCCAGCACCTGGCCGGAAAGATCGACTGGTCCACGATCACCCGCGACGTCGTGACGGTGCTAGATGGACAACCATTCGCCGAAGAGGAGATAACCACCCTGGAGATGGGAAGGTGCTATCTGAAGCGGATCTTCCCCTACCGGACTCAGACGGGCAGCATCGACGGCATCGTGGTCACCTTCATCGACATCACCGAACGCAAACGGATGGAGGAGCAGACCGCGCATCTGGCCTCGTTCCCGCAGCTCAACCCGAACCCGGTTCTGGAGGTGGATTCCTCCGACCGGATCATCTTCTCCAATCCGGCCACCGAAAAGATCCTGGAAGGACTCGGGATGGACGCAAAGGCGGTGGACGTCTTCCTTCCACCTGATCTGGACCGCATCCTGCGGGAGTGGGACCGGATAAACGAAGCGACCCTTTCTCGCGAGATAGTCATCAATGAGAGGGTCTTCAGCGAGACCATCTTCCTCACCCCGCAGTTCGATGTGGCGCGCATCTACGTCTTCGAGATTACCGAGCGCAAGCGGGCCGAGGAGGCATTGCGGGAGAGCGAGGGACGCGTCAGGCGCAAGCTGGACAGCATCATCTCTCCGGAAGGAGACCTCGGGAACCTGGATCTGGCCGACATCATCGATGCCCCGTCGCTCCAGGCGCTGGTGGACGACTTTTACAAACTGACCGGCATGCCGATGAGCTTGATCGATCTCAAGGGCAAGGTTCTGGTCGGCGTGGGATGGCAGGACTTCTGTACGAAATTCCACCGTATCCATCCCGAGACCCTACAAAACTGTATCGAAAGCGACACCATGCTGTCGGCGGGCGTCCCCCATGGCGAGTACAAGCTTTACAAGTGCAGGAACAACATGTGGGACGTGGCGACACCGGTCATGGTCGGAGACCGACAGTTCGGCAACCTTTTCATGGGGCAATTCTTTTTCGAAGACGAGCCGATTGATTACGAGCTTTTCCGGTCGCAGGCGAAGGAATACGGGTTCGACGAAAAGCAATACATCGCCGCTCTCGAAGCCGTGCCGCGTCTGAGCAGGGAAACCCTGAACATCAGCATGGCCTTTTTCATGAAGCTTGCCGATATCCTTTCAATGCTGAGTTACAGCAATCTCAAACTGGCCCGCTCCCTGGCGGAACGGGACTCCCTGATGGCGTCGCTGCGTGAAAATGAGAGGCGCTTGAACCGTGCCCAGGAGATTTCCCATCTCGGCAGCTGGGAGCTCGATCTGGTCAACAATCAATTGTCATGGTCCGACGAGGTATATCGTATCTTCGGCCTGCTGCCCCAGGAATTCGCCGTTACCTATGAGGCCTTTCTCACGGCGGTTCATCCGGACGATCGAGCCGCGGTTGATGCCGCATACTCCGGTTCTCTGCGTGAAGGGAGGGATACCTACGAGATCGAGCACCGGGTTGTAAGAATATCGAGCGGCGAAATCCGCGTCGTTCTTGAAAAATGCGAACACTTCAGGGATGTTTCCGGACAGATTACCCGATCAATCGGGATGGTCCACGACATCACCGAGCGCAAGCGGGCCGAGGAGGAGATTCAGCGGCGTGTGGAGGAACTGCGCGCCAGCAACGAGGAACTGACCCGCTTCAACAGCGCCTCGGTGGGGCGCGAACTGCGCATGATCGAGCTGAAGAAGGAAGTCAACGAACTCTTCGGCAAGGCCGGGCTGCCGCCGCGTTATCCGCTGGATTTCGATGAGGAGCAGCCATGAAAAGGCTGGGGCAAATCTCTCCCCGCACCATTCTTGCCGGGACCTTCGCGGTATTCCTGCTCCCGGTGGTCATGGTGGGATTGTTCCCCGCCCAGCTCGACACTGTTATCGAAAAAAGTACCTATCTGGTTTTTCACAATGTTGCCGAGTTCTTCAGCATCATGGTTTCCCTGTCCGTTTTCAGTATGGGCTGGTTTACCTTTGAACAGTCCCGAGACCGGCACGCGCTCTTCCTGGGCACGGCTTTTCTTGCCGTCGGTCTTCTCGATTTCATGCATACCATGAGCAACGCGGCCATGCCTGCGTTTATTTCGCCCAACTCGACCAACAAATCGACCCAGTTCTGGCTGGCCGCCAGACTCTTTGATTCAACGGCCTTGTTGGCCAGCGCCTTTGTGTATCCGGAAAGTAAAACTCGATGGCTGTCGAAAAAAGCCCTGTTGACGTCGGCACTGACTGCTACGGGACTCGCATTTACCGGGATCGTATTCTTCCCGTCATATCTGCCTGCGACTGCCAGAGGGTCGGACTCACCCCATTGAAGAGATCTTTGGAATTCCTGGTCATCCTCCTGCTGTTCTTTGCAGCGGTAGCCTACTGGAAGCGCATGGCAAGGACCGGAAACCGTGATCTCATCCTCTATCTTGCGGCCTTTATCATCTGCATTTACAGCGAGACTTTTTTTGCTTCCTACAAGACCGGGTTCGATACCTATAACGTGCTGGGACATATCTATAAAGTCATCGCATTTTATCTGATTTACAGGGGGTATTTATCTCCTCGGCCAACCGTCCCTACCTGAGACTATCCGATGCCATAGAAAAACTACGTCTGGAAACCGTATCCCGCAGCGAACTTGAGAAAAAAATCGAGGAGCGGAAGAAGGCCGAGAAGGTGCTGAGAGAAAGCGAGACCAGGTACCGTTCGCTCTTCGAGAACATGATCAACGGCTTTGCATATCACAGGGTTATCCAGGATGAAGGGGGAAAGCCGGCCGACTATGTTTTCCTCGAAGTAAACGAGGCCTTCGAGAAGCTTACCAGATTGAATGGCGCCGAAATAATAGGCAAGAGGGTAACGGAGGTTCTGCCGGGTATCGAAGAAGACCCGGCAGACTGGATCGGCACGTATGGCAGGGTAGCGCTGACCGGCGAAGGAATAAGGTTTGAGCAGCTTTCCAGACTGCTCGGTGCATGGTATTCCGTGTCGGTCTACAGCCCGTTGAAGGGGTATTTAGTCGCGGTTTTCGAGGACATCACCATACGCAAGCAGGCGGAAGAGCGCTTGCAGACCTCTCTGCATGAGAAGGAAGTGCTGCTTAAGGAGATCCACCACCGGGTGAAGAACAACATCCAGGTCATCTCCAGCCTGGTCGGCCTCCAGGCGGACGTCTCAACGGACGAGACGGTGCGGGAGGTTCTCAAGGACGTGACCTCCAGGGTCCGCTCCATGGCGCTGGTCCACGAAAAGCTCTACCAGACGGCGGACCTGTCCAGCATCGATCTGGCGGAATACGCCAAAAGCCTGTTGAACTACCTCTGGCGCGCCCACAGCAGCGCCGCGACCTCCGTCCGGCTGACGCTCGACCTGGAGCCGCTGTCGCTGCCGGTGGACACCGCCGTGCCGTGCGGCCTGATCCTGAACGAACTGGCCGGCAACGCCCTCAAACACGCCTTCCGGGGGCGTAGCGAGGGGGAAGTGACCGTGTCGCTGCAAGGGACCCCGGAGGGGCGCGTCTCGCTCTGTCTGCGCGACAACGGCGTCGGCATGCCGGAGGAACTGGAATGGCGGCAGACCAGCTCCCTGGGCCTGCGGCTGGTGCAGATGCTGGCCGGGCAGTTGAACGCCACGGTGGAAGTGAGCAGCCACAGCGGCACGGAATTTACTGTAAGTTTTAGTCTGAAAACTGAAGGCTGAAGGATAAACAGGACTTACCTTCGGTCTTCAGCCTTCGCACCTGATTTTAGGAGTAATCCATGAACAAAGCATCCATTCTCATCGTTGAAGACGAGGCGATTGTCGCCGCGGACCTGGCCGGCATGCTGGGCCGGCTGGGATACGGGATCAGCGGCACGACACCACGCGGTGAAGAGGCGATCGACCTGGCGCGGGAGCTGCGACCGGACCTGGTGCTGATGGATATCCGCCTGGCGGGCGCCATGGACGGCGTGGAAGCGGCCGGGATCATCCATAGCGAATTAGACCTGCCGGTGATCTTCCTGACGGCCCATTCGGACCATGCCACCCTGGAGAGGGCCAAGCTTACCGACCCGTTCGGCTACCTGCTAAAACCGTTCGAGGATCTCGGGCTGGAAACCCACATCGAGATGGCGCTTTACAAGCACCGCGACGAGCGAAAGCTGCGCCAGGCCCATGACGAGCTGGAGCTGCGGGTCGAGGAGCGCACCAGCGAGCTCAGGGAAGCGGAACAAGGGCTCAGGGAGATCAACGAAACGCTGGAGCAGCGCGTGGCCGAGCGCACCGCCGAATTGCAGGCCGCCAACACCAAACTGCTCGATTCCCGACGGGCCGCCCTCAACATGATGGAAGATGCCGTGACCGCCCGCCGGCAGGCTGAGCAGGCGGGCGAAGGACTGCGGCAGGAG
>Ga0154406_1263_pt4 | contig 10716 bp, 7 predicted proteins | sample RifGroB2_FD_115910 | JGI IMG/M metagenome (GOLD analysis project Ga0154406, IMG submission 115910) | Geobacteraceae bacterium GWB2_52_12 | reverse complement strand
CGCACCACTGGAGCGGTTCCATTGCAGCGCGCCGAGAAATTGACTGTCTCGGGCGTAGCGAGACAGCCCTGACGATCCTGAAGCGAAACCGGCTGTTGTTTCTCAGTAAATGGCGTGAACACGCGCTCAAACATCCTGAAGCTCTGGACAGCAGGTTCACAACATATGCAAAGCAGTTTTTGTTTGCATCTCTTCAATCCGGTAACGCCACAGCGGCCACTGCTGCACATCAATTTGCTGCCCTGGCTCCGGAAATTCCAGAACTGCAAGCCTTGGCCGCCTTCATTCTAACCCGCCTTGGTCTGCCGGAAGAGGCTCTCTCATACCTGCGCTTCTGTAAAGAATTGCATCCTGGTTTTCCTCTTGACCTACACCTTTCAGCGTTAACCAGGGAGTTGCTCATACGCTCATGAAACAGCAGCAGCTTGTCCAAAGCCTTGATCGCTCATTATTTGCCGCTTTAGAAGCAGGTGAGCTGCAACAGGCCGAGCATCTGGCGACAGCGCTCATGCGTATGCATCATGACCAGATTGCACAACATGCTACCTGTGAGCCATTATCATATCTTGATATGCCCTGTTATATTAGAGATACCAACTATCGTTCCCGCCGGTATCTCGCAACTGCCATTGTATCAACATATAAGGCGGCGCGTTTCATGCGAGGCAGGCTGGAAGATCTGCTGGCCCAGTCTCTTGGCTCTAGGCTGGAGATACTGGTCATAGACAGCGCTTCGCCTGAAAATGAATCTGACATCGTGGCAGAATATCAAGAGATCAGCGATAATATCCGTTACATTCGAACTCCGCGTCGTGAAACGGTGTATCAGGCATGGAATCGTGGTGTACGGCTTGCGCAGGGTGAATTTCTGACCAATGCCAACACCGATGACCGGCTGCGCTATGATGCCCTGGAGCAGTTGACCGGAGCGTTACTTCAAAGGCCTGATGCCGGAATTGCCTTTGCCAACTTCCATATAACTGACCATGAAAATGAAACCTTTGCGTCCCACCACGCCCATACAACAACAAACCGCCCAGCCTACAGTCTGAATGCCCTGCTTGAAAACAGCATAACCGGATCTCAACCGGTCTGGAGACGAATACTACATGAAGAACTGGGACTTTTTGATATAGGCTACACGTCGGCTGGCGACTACGAATTCTTCATAAGGGCTGCCCACGCTACTGATGGAATAAGGATCACTACACCTTTGGGGCTTGTCTGGACATCTCCCGATACCTTCTCCGGCAAAGGTAAACTTCCGACGCTGGAATTCTATGCAATACGCGAACGATACCGACATCTGCTAGCGCCGACCGGCTGTCAGGAGATAATTTCAGATAACGAAGCGGATTACCTGGAAAAGTTGCAAAATGTTGCTGCCATGCCGCTTCAGATCGATATTGGCGCTTCGCCAGAGTTTCTCTATGAAATTGGGGCTCGTTATGAAAATGTCGGAGATTGGGGTTCGGCTTGGCGCTACTTGCAACGGGCCTGGTATCTCAAGCCTGAATCGGAACGCTACAGAAAGGCGGTGGAACGCCTGCTGGCGATCAATCTACTGCAGACCGTTAGGGAGTTGGTGCATGAGAGCTCCGACTCCAATTCCATTGATACGCTATTGAGTATTGCGCTGGCTTGCAGGATGTTGGGCTGTATGCAGCTGGCGGCCTTGTTCTACTTCAAGGCGGCAGTGGCTTGTCCTGAACAGATTGCCGCTGTGGTAAATTTGCAGCAACTATTGGTGATGGATCGTAACGGAGGAAAATTATGAATGTTTCCATGCCGAGAGGCAGAGCACACGGGTGGGGGATTGCCGGAGAGTATCTGGCCCGTGAGATTGCGAAGTTGCCTCCGCTTGAGGGTGTAACCCTGCATTGCATGAAGGGGCATGACCTGCAACCCTTTGATCAGGATGTATGGGATCGTTGCAACATCGGGTACTGTTTTTTTGAGGATGCTCTTTCGGTTTTGCCTTTTGCCCGTGCAGCGGGACGGCAGTGGGAGATGATCGTGACAGGTTCCCGTTGGTGTGAATACCAGCTGCGCAGCGCGGGTGTAAAAAATTGCACTACCATTCTACAGGGAGTGGATCGGGATAACTTCTATCCAGGGCCCAAAGCAATTGCCCGGGATCGTTTTGTCGTCTTTTCCGGGGGAAAATTCGAGGTGCGCAAAGGGCAGGACCTGGTTATTGCGGCCATGCGCATATTCATGGAGCGGCATGATGATGTGATGCTTTCGTGCGCATGGCATAACCAGTGGCCATTCTCCATGGCCACTATGGAGCTTTCCAATGCTATCAATTATAAGCACAGAGAGGGTGACTGCAGCCAAATACTGCGTGAGACGTTGGCAGCCAATGGGATACCTCTTGAAAGAGTTATGTTGCATCCGCCATTGGACAATAGCCTGATGCATGAAATTTACCTGGCGTCGGATATCGGCCTGTTTCCCAATCGCTGTGAAGGGGGCAATAACATGGTGATGTGCGAGTATATGGCTTGCGGCAGGACGGTTCTTGCCAGCGACATTACCGGGCATAATGATGTCATCACCTCTGAAAACGCTTTTCCCCTGACCCGTTACAATGTGCGGCATTACCGTCATGCAAGCGAGGGCTTCTGGTTTGAGCCTGATATTGGCGAGATTGTCGAACTGCTGGAATATGCTTATCGGCACAGGACCATGCTACGCACAAAAGGCCTGCAGGCGGTTGTGGACATGTCAAAGCTTTCATGGGGCGAGGCAGCCCGGCATTTTCATGCTATTGGGCAGAGTTTGTTGAAACAAGCTCACAATACAGCTTCTCAAGTTTCTGTGTAAAACCGGAGCCATCCATTAGCGGTGATGCGGAGAGCATGGCTCGTAGATTTCTGCGCAGTGTTTGCAAAAGTGGCAGGTTGCCGGCGAGTTCTGCTGCCCGTTGCACGTACTCTTCTGCTGATTGGCAGACGCAGAACTCTAGTCCGGCAGAGGTAAGGAGACTGGCGCCAACCCGTGAAGCATGATGTGTTCCTGTCAGTGTCACCACAGGTACTCCCATCCAAAGAGCTTCGCAGGTGGTTGTTGTGCCATTATAGGGCCAGGTATCTAGGGCGATATCTACCTGATTATAGAGCGCCAGATGGGAAATCCGGTCAGGAGTCCAGCCACAGGCCAGCACTCTATTCTCGGGCAAGCCAAATCGCTTGAGCAGCTCTGCCTGTGCAGCCGGATCATCAAGCGCTTCTCCTTTGATCAACAGGCGCGATTGCGGCACTTGATCCAATAGACTCCTCCAGCAGTCAAGAAGCGTGGGCGTTATCTTGGCCAGATTGTTAAAACAACCAAAGGTGATTACGCCGGATTGCTGTATCGGCGAGAAAATCGCCGGTTGCGGCGCATCTGCTGGTGGCGTGTAACAGAGAAAATAGGCCGGCAATCGGACCACGTGCTCGGTATGCAGTGATTCCGACAGTCCCGGGGGATCGGCAACGGTATCGGTTATCCGATAATCAATCTGTGTAAGACCGGTTGAATGGGGGTAGCCGATCCAGGTCAACTGGATTGGAGCAGGCCGCAACGCCATCAACGGCAACCGATTCCAGGCGGTGTGACCAGCCAGATCCACTAATAATGTCACACCATCCCGAACAATCAAGTCATAAGCGCTGGCATCATCCAGATCGGTAATGTCTCGCCAGTTCTCAACCATGGAGCAGAGCCGTTTGGTCGTTGCATCCTGCTCCGGTCCGCACTGATAGCAGATGATCTTGAAGCGATGCCGGTTATGGTGGTGCAGCACCGGTTCAATAAATGAGGCAACAGAATGTTCGCGAAAATCAGGAGACAAATAGCCCACGGTTATCCTGTCTCCGTCTCTCCATAGGGCCTCCGGCCATGTGACTGGCGAAAAATTTCTTCCCCAAGCGCGATGGGCAGCGGCAATTTTTTCGGGAGAACAGGCGTCCGAGAACAGTTGTGTAAAGAGAAGACTATCCTGAAATATGCGGTTGCCGGGATCTGCTGTCTCCGCCCGGTGAAAACAGTCAAGCGCCTCATCCAACCGCGCCAGCCGTTTCATCACTCTGCCCAGCTCATGCCAGGCTGCGGCATGTCCCGGCGCTCTCCTGACAACGCCTTCCAGAAGCGCAACAGCACGCAGGTAGTGCCGCTGCCCCAGTTCTGCCTGGGCATAGCGGCAGCAGGTTTCCGTGTCATTTGGCAGGTGTTGCAGGCGTTGTCGGCAGATATTTGTCAAAAGTTCCCAGCGACGCAACAAACTGCACAGGTCCGAGAGAGCTGCAAAGGCTTCACCGTGCAGCGGCTGTTGCGTAATCAACTGTTGTAATATCTGCAGCGCCCCTTCTTGATCGCCTGCTGAGAGATGACGGGCCGCCTCGTGTAATGCGATAGCTGCGGTGGCGTCGTTATGCATCATGCTCATTGGGGGTTTCCCTGTGTCCGGCACCAGCGTCTCCAGGCAGTTCGATAGAGCTGTTCAACTCCGGCTGCCGCCATGCGATTGTCGCAGAGGGGACTGTTCAGCAACTGCCGGCGTAGCGTTTGCCGCAAGTTGATCAGGCGTGAAACGTCGGACGCAAGTGCCAGGGCGGTTGTCTTATATTCTTCCATTGAGTTGCAGACGAGGTCAGGCAATCCAACAGCCTGTAGCAGGCTGGCGCCGACTCTGGAAACATGGGAACGCCCTGCCAATGTGATCACAGGTACCCCCATGTACAGGGTTTCGCAGGTTGTGGTGGTGCCATTATACGGAAAGGTATCAAGCGCGATGTCAATCTGATGATACCCTTCCAACTGCTGTACCACCGAGGTGGCGTGCCCCAGCAGCAGCAGCCTCTGCTTTTCGATGCCACGCGTATGCAGTACGGCTGCCAACTCTTGATGAATCCGCTCATGTTCACCGCCGCGATAGCGTAATACCAGACGGGAACCGGGAGTGGAAGCCATAATGTCAGCCCAGAGTTCAAGCATAACGCGGTTAATCTTGCTGAAGTTACTCATGGTGCCGAAACTTATAATTCCGTGATTAACAACCGGCGCACAGGCAGTCTGTTCCGGAAAGTCGTCTCCGGGACGGTAACAGAGAAAACAGGGATCAAGACGCAGCAACTGCTCTGTGTGGAACTGTTCCGTCAAGCCCGGCGGGTCGGCGATTCTGTCAGTAATCCGATAGTCTATAGTTGGCAAGCCCGTGGTGTCAGGATATCCTATCCAGGTGACCTGAATCGGCGCCGGGCGCAAGCCAAGAAGGGCAAGACGATTATTGGCGCCATGTCCAGCCAGTTCAATCAGGATATCAATCTGGTCGCTTTGAATCTGCCGAAAAACTTCCTGATCATCAACCGCATAAATATCCCGCCAGACAACCGGATGCTTCTGCAACTGCGCCGTTACAATGTCCGGTTTTTCAACATTTGCGTAGCAGTAAACATCAACCTCTGCAGGATTGTGGGCCGCAAGAATCGGTTGAATGAAAAACGAGACCGCATTCATCCTGAAATCAGGAGAGACATAACCGATTCTCAAGCGACGTTCAGGCAATGGTGTGTTGTTAAAACGATGATTTTTTGATTGGCAAAAAAAGAGTTCACCCCACTGGCGGTGCTCAAACGCTATCTGCTCAGGAGATGTTTCAAACGGGTAATGGAGGGTAAACAGGCGGTTTTGGGTGTACGAACGTTTCTGTTCCGGAATCTCGGCCTGGGTGATTGCACGGGAGAAGGTATCCAGAGACTTGACGGTTTCTCCCATATAAACCTGTACCGTTGCCAGACGATTCAATACCTCCGCAGGGTCTTCCAGCGTCAACTGCAATGCTTTACGATAGCAGAAAGCAGCCTGGTCAAAGTGATAGGTAGCCACATGCAGGGCTGCCAGCTGCAACCAGAGAGACGATGTAGTAGGAGCAATCGCAAGACCCTGCTCCATGCAGTACTTGGCTTCCTCCAGTTTGCCTTCGCCGCGCCGCACCAATCCCAGGTTCTCCCAGGCAATCGGGTAATCGGGCTGTATTGCCAGAGCCTGCTGTAGAGAAGCTGCCGCTTCGGCAAGGGAAGCACCCGGTACAGGAACTGTCTGTTTTGCACCCTCCAGTAAAGACAGCCCAAGATTATTCAGCAGCAGCGGCAGACCAGGCGCAACAGAACAAGCCTTCCGGAATGCGCTTATGGCCGCCCCCCAATCACCCGTGGCTGCAGCTGCATTGCCCATTAGGAAGAGCAATTCGATATCGTCAGGCTGTTCAGCCAGTAGCGATTGACAGAGCGTGATCACCTCCACGCTCTTCCCTGCCAGCAGCAGGTGTTCAGCCTGCTCCAAATCCATCTTTTTTCTGTTCACAAACAACCCTTTTCTTATGTTTTCATTTTTTTTGTAAAGTTTACACAAAAAAATCCGATAAAGAAAGAAAGCTGTAAAAACCCATTTTGCAAGCCCGCTCAGAAGAGCGAGCAGCACAACCAAGAAAGGAGAAGTATCATGGCAATCGGAGATATTTCATTGACAGCAGGCATGAGACAGAATCTTCTGTCTCTCCAGGAAACCAACAAGCAGACCAGTACTACCCAGAACAGGCTGGCCACCGGTAAGAAGGTCAACACCCCGCTGGACAACCCGACCAACTATTTCGCAGCTCAGGGTCACCTGCAGCGCGCTGGCGACCTCGGTATCCGCAAGGATGGAATGAGTGAATCAGTCCAGATGCTGAATGCTGCAAACGCAGGTATCAAGGGTATCCAGAACCTGATCAATTCGGCGCAGGGTGTGGCAACTTCCGCCATGGCTACCACCAACACGCTGGAGCAGTCGGCGTATGCCAATACGTTCAACACACTCCTGTCACAGATTAACCAGCTTGCCAGCGATTCCGGCTACAAGGGCACCAACTTCCTGACCAACGGTTCACAGACTGTTGAATTCGGTCAGCGCACCGGTGCCGCAACGCTGGGGATCAATGGGTTTGTTGCCACATCAACGGGCCTGAATCTATCCAGTACGACGGCAGGAAACTGGTCTGTAACGGCAAACATCCAGACCGACGCCGGTAAGCTTGAATCAGCACTTTCGACCCTCCGTACCCAGGCTTCGTCGCTTTCTGCCAGCCTGAGCGTTGTCACCACCCGTCAGGAGTTCACTGACAGTCTGATCAACACCCTGCAGATCGGTGCTGATAACCTGACTCTGGCTGACACCAATGAAGAAGGGGCCAACATGCTGATGTTGCAGACCCGTCAGAACCTTGGCATCTCCTCGCTGAGCATGGCTTCCCAGGCTGCTCAGGCCGTCCTGAGACTCTTCTAGTCAAGGTTTCTCTGAACAGCAGAATGAGTAAAGTTTTGGGGGAGACTATCCGGTCTCCCCCTTTTCTTTAAGACTTCGTCGGCCAGGAGGTGTCAAAATGGAACTGAACAAGATTGGAGGCGCGGATAGCGCCGGTTATTATGCCGCAGCCCAACAGGCAGCGGCTCAAAAACAGCAGCAGCCCCAGAAGACCAATGCTGAAACTGTGCAGTCTGAGTCCGGTACAGAAAGCGCTTCAGCAATATCTGCCACACAGGGCGCATCCTCTGCGAGCGACCGTGTGAAGTTAACCTCTACAGTAACATTGAAAAATGTTGACACAGTGCGCGCCATTGAGCAAATGCATACCCGCATCAACGAGCAGATAAAGTCTGTGCGCAAGACCAATGAAGTCATTAATCAGCAGGCTGATGGTATTGAAAAGCTAACAACCACCCTGAATACAATTATGAAGAATTTCCCGCCGTTTACCATGGACAGTAAGGAACGCCAGGAAATTCTTATGAGCTATACGTCCATCCGGAAAGAGATCATGAAGATGTTGGTGCCTCCACCACCTGCACAGGTTTATGAACAGGTCAAGGATACTTGGAAAACGGTTCTGGCTGAAAACGGCCAGCTCCAGCCCGGCGCTGTTCCGGCCTTGCAGAGTGACAGTCCGGATGCTGCCTTGGGAGACGCTGCCAACGAACTTGATAAATCTGCCCAAACTCTAGCCAGCTTAAGTTCTTCTATCACTGAGAGGTTGTTTCAAGGATAGTCATGTCACTTAAAATAAGGTTAAAACCGAATGAAAAGATGCTATTAGGCCATGCTGTCATTCGCAATGGCGACAAGTCGTCTGAGTTTTTTATCGAAAACAGCGCTGCTATTTTGCGGGAAAAAGATATCATGAAGGAATGCGCCGCGACCTCCCCGGCACGGCGCCTTTATTTTCTGGTTCAGCTCATGTATGTGGATGCCGAAAACCTGGACAGCTATCAGGGCGCGTACCGCGATCTGTCGCAACAGATACTTGCGGCTGCCCCCAGTACGGCGAAGTTGCTGAAAGAGATCGCTTCATCTGTTGCTTGTCGTGATTATTATCAAGCACTTAAAACTACTAAAAAACTGATTGAGCATGAAAAGCTTCTTCTGTCAAATCTGGTTCAGCAGGCTACTGTTGATTGTAGTTGAGAGCAGCTCCAGCAATCCTGCTTCTTCTTCTGCTCCATTGTTTCTGAACAGTCTGCCAAGCTCCTGTAAAAAGAGCGCCGCGTTAATCCCTTCACGCCACAAATCCAGCAATGTTGCAATTCCTTCTTTTGCTTCACCACCAAGACACCTGCAGAGTGACAGCAGTATTTTCAGCGTCGGTTCATCAGGCATCTCCCGAAGTTCCTTTTCAAGAAGATTCAACTGTCCAGTAATCGGTGTCAGCAAAAAACGGCAAATGGCCAGGTTTACCCTGGCTGCCCGGTAATCAGGCTGAATTTGTAAAGCCTGTTTGGTGGCCGCCAGAGATTCATGCAGCTTTCCTGCTCGTAAGCATACATACCCCAGATTAAACCAGGCTGTGGCGTAACCAGGCTCATGCTGTAAAAACCTGAGCCACAATTGTATTGCCTCCTCGTGCTTACCCAATTCCGCAGCCTGTATGGCAAGCTCGTAAAGAGCTTTAGGGTCAAATTCCCCCTCAGCCAGCTTGCGTAATCCCAACTGATAGTAATCTTCCCGCTTCCGTTCTTGCCGTGTACTTTCCAATCCACCGTAATGGTGAATCGGCACCGGATGCGGGCGCATGGCAACACCGGTTTCCGCCACCTTCTCCTCAACAAGCTCATGAACACGCCCGGTAAACCGGATGCCATGGATGTTGGGAAACAGGCGGATCTTATCGCTGGGAGTCCAGCCAATACCAGCCTCATCCTCAGGATAATTGCCGTCAAGCGCGACAAAACCATCCATGCCACCCTCAGCAGAGTAGTTGCGGGTTCTAAAGGTGAAAGCGCATTTGCCGACCTCCGTCAGCACCTGGCAAAACCGGACATGATCACGCATTGACAGTCGCTCATCAGCATCCATTACAAAAATCCAGTCGCCGGTTGCAGCATCAATAGCAAGATTTCTGGCTGCAGAAAAATCGCCCTGCCACTGGTGGTGTAAGAGCTTAGCGCCAAACAGTTCGGCAATTTGGCAGCTTCGGTCATTTGATCCGGTATCAACCACAATGATCTGACTGACAAGTGGACGACAAGAGCTCAGACAGTGGGGCAGATGTTGCTCTTCATTTTTAACGATCATGCAGAGGGAAATCGCAGGTATATTGAAGCCGGGCTTTTTATGAAGGCCGACAACCCGTCTGGCTGACAAGCCGATTTCAAGAAGTTCTGAATCGAATCCAAAGGTACGGATGTAATTTTCTGTGGCTGAGAGTTGTTTGCCATGGTCATCTGCAGTCAGAACATGCAGTGCAGCTATAGCTTTACTGCCGGGATTAAGTCCAGCCGCCTCCTGCACCAGCTGAGAAAGCCCGGTTAAAGCGCAGCATTTTTCCGTGTCCGCCAGCAGATATTCTGCAACAGCTGCCGGACTCAGCCTGAAAGCATACAGCAGCGATGCTTCGGCATATTTCTCCTCGCCACGACTGCGCGCTATTTCAGAGAGAAGCAAATGCAATTCGCCACAAGCGGGATTTTCTATTTGAAGGGAGAAAAGAAGTTTTTCCGCCACCTCCGGATGGTGATCTCTCAAGAGGCAACCGGCTTCTGACAAAAGGTCACCCAGCCGCGCAGCTTCCTGAAATTCTCCGGCAGCGCGTAATGCCTGTTTGTAGAGGCCAAGCAGCAGAGCATCATCCGGATATGTTAAAAGAGCTTTCTTTAAAACAGTAACGGCTTCTTTATATTCTTGGAGCAGCAGCAGTTTTTCGGAATCCTCCCGTATTCTGCACGCAGCAATTTGAGCGGCGTATCCGGGGTCGGAAACCGGCGCCGACCATTTCTCACGGAAAAAAGACCAATTTCCAGAAATAAGAGACTGGTAGTCGACTCCTCCACCTTGGAATGAAACACTGCCGTAATGATGCAAGTAGACATCAGCCGCTACAACATTCTGAAAACCCGCAATGGCAGCCCGAAGGCAGAGGTCATCATCCTCGTAGTTACCTGTGCCGAACCGGTTATCAAGATTGCCGATTCGCTCGAACAGTCTGCGGTGGAACAGCAGGCAGAAACCGACAACTCTGCGGGAATAGATACGGCGATGGCGGTTTGCAATCCTAAAGTCTTGTGCAAACCGGTCAAGTTCTTGGACGTCCTGGTAGGAAGCCGGACCTATGCCCTGTATGCCGCTGGCATTATTGGTAAGCGGGCCAACAATACCGGCGCATGGAGTCATTTCATGGCAGTCAAGGAGCCCGTCCAGCCA
>Ga0154406_1100_pt3 | contig 10877 bp, 7 predicted proteins | sample RifGroB2_FD_115910 | JGI IMG/M metagenome (GOLD analysis project Ga0154406, IMG submission 115910) | Geobacteraceae bacterium GWB2_52_12 | reverse complement strand
ACCATCGGCCTCAACTTCTCCCTGCCCCAGTTGCATGCACTACGTCACCAGGTCCTCGGTCTTGGAACTGCACAAATTGTATTCACTACCGCTGTGACAAGCCTGGTCGTCTGGCTCGCAGGACTACCTGCCGCTACTGCGTTTGTCATCGGTGCGGTTTTTGCCCAATCCTCCTCTTCCATCATCGGCAGTCAGTTGATCGAACAAGGGGAAGAAAACAGCCCCCACGGTCGACTCGGGCTCGCCATGTCAGTTTTCCAGGACGTCACGGCCGTTCCCTTTCTGGTGGTTATACCCGTACTGGGCCTGGCTGTCGGTGCCGATGTTCTGGCAGGTGCTCTTGGTTTGGCAATCATCAAAGCTTTAGCTGCCTTCGCCGTGGTCTTCTTTGCGGGTCGCTGGTTGCTCCGCCCTCTTTTTCGCCTCATTACCAGGCGTCGTTCAGCCGAAGTGTTTACCCTGACGGTGCTGCTGGTTGCATTGCTGGCCGCCTGGTCCACCAACAGCCTCGGCTTGTCCCTGGCATTCGGGGCATTCCTTGCCGGTATGATGCTGGGTGAAACCGAATTCCGCCACCAGGTTGAATCGAGCATTCGGCCCTTCCGCGACGTTCTGCTCGGGCTCTTTTTCGTCGGCATCGGCATGCTGATCGATCCGATCGCCATCACACGCATATGGCACTGGGCCGTGCTCGGCGCTTTTCTCATTCTGCTGAGCAAGATAGTGATTGTTGCGCTGATCGTACGTAAAAGCAGAATTGACACCCTGACGGCGTGGCGTACCGCATTGATCCTGGCCCTGGGCGGAGAGTTCGGCTTTGCCCTTCTTGCCATTGCACTCGATGCCAATGTGATCGAAGTGCTGGCAGGTCAGATTGCACTGACATCAGTTCTTTTTTCGATGATTGCAGGCTCGTTTCTGATCCGGTTCAACCATGCCATTGCGAGCCGCCTGACCGGTATCAGGCCCGAGACCGGACACGGTACGCCAGACATGGTATTGGACGCGGCGGAGCGCCAGGTGATAATCGGCGGTTATGGGCGCGTGGGACACACCATCGCCGTGCTGCTGCACTCAAGCGGCATTCCGTTTATGGCTTTTGACACCGATCTAAAACGGGTCGCCCAGGGACGCGCTGATGGACATCAGGTTCATTACGGGGATATCTCCGACCCGGAACTGCTGACCGCGATCCACGCTGAACGGTCATCTCTGGTGGTTATCACCGTTGATCACGCACCCACTGCGCTACGTTCTGTTTCCTTGCTATGCAGCAGTTGCCCCCAGGTCCCGGTAATCGCGCGGGCACGGGATCTCGAATCCAGTTCGCGGCTGGTTGAGGCCGGTGCCACCCACGCGCTGCCGGAAACCATAGAAGCAAGCTTGCGCCTTGGTGCGACGGCACTGGAGATGCTGCGCGTTCCGGCTGATAATATCGATCAGATGATTCAAGAGGTAAGGGATTGGCGGTACGAGCCGGTGCTTGAAGAAAAACAGGACGAGTAGAGATCGATCGATGTTCCTGAAGAAAGAATGATGGCAGATTTCTAACCTATTCGGCAAACGCCATCGATTCTAATTTCATGAATCGATGGCGTTTGGTTTTGCAGTCAACTTGGGGCGGGATCATTCCTATGAGGTTCCTATTTATCACCTAAACACCTATAACGATGTTTTAAATATGTCACATCAATAAGCTGGCATGAGATCTGCTAAATACAGCGAAGATTCAATTTTCACTCTTTGCTTGCATCACCATGGCGCTGGTCACATCTCAATATTTAAAGTAAAAAACTAATTCACAATTCATTTCAACATTGACCCAACCATGCTATTTCACGTATTTTGCAGGCAAAACAACCAAGGGAGGAATAACAAATGAATAAAACGATGGTTTGCACAACCCTGGCCTTAACCGGTATCCTTGCTTTTTCCACAGTAGGCTTTGCGGAAATTGTCAAACTGCATGGTTCGACAACCTGCCAAAAACGAATTTTCGAGCCTGGAAAGGATGCCCTCAAAAAAGCTACCGGCATTGATCTCGAAATGGTCGGTAACGGAACCGGCAACGGACTTGAAGACCTGGTGAATGGCAAAGCCGATGCATCGATGGCTTCCGAGGAACTTGCAGATGCAATCGCCAGCATGAAGGATGCTGCCGGCAAGACAGCCACCGGCGACCTGAAACCGAATGTCATCACCAGTGATGTGATCAAAGTTATCATCAACCCATCCAATACTGTCACCAAGCTGAACAAGGAACAACTCAAGGGCCTCCATAACGGAACGATTACCAACTGGAAAGATGTCGGCGGTCCCGATCTGCCGGTTATCGTAATTACATCGCACCTTGGTTCCGCAACCCGCAAAGTATTCCAGAAAACAATCATGGACGGCACCAATTATGTTGATGGAGCGATCGAGGTTGAAACAACTCGCAAGGAGATCGACAACGTCGCTCAATTCCCGGAGGCCATCGGGGCGGTCAGCATGGGTTTCATCAACCTGCCGGGGAACAAAGAGAAAGTTAAAATTGCCGAAACCCAGGAGATCAGCCGCCCACTCATGTTGATCACCAAGGGCGAGCCAAATCCTGGTGTGCAGAAGGTTCTCGATTTCTTCCGTGGTGAAGGCAAGAAATACATCAAGGATTAATTAAACATTGTTCTCCAATGGACGCACAAAATTTTTGTGCGTCCATTTTTATCCGAACGTAACGAGGTATGCAAAGAATGAGCATCAAAACGAAACTGTTCCTTAACATGGCATTGATGATCATTGGGATTCTGATAATCGGCGGTTTCAGCCTGACCGGGATGCAATTCGTCAAGAGCAAGCTGTCGGTGCTGACAGAACAATCAACTCCCTACCAGCTGAAATTGATCGAGATGCAGCGCTCGCTGCAGGAACATACCTCAAACCTGATCAAACTGGTCTACACGTCCAACATGAAGGAATTTGCAGCCACAAAAAGTGACGCTGACAAAACCTTGGCGGAGACCAAGAGTCTGGCAGCTGAACTTTCTTCTTTTAAGGCTTCCGAGGGTGCCGGATCGTCAAACATGGGCGAATTGGAGAGCATAACAACCGATATTGCCCGCACCACAGAAGAACGGTTACAGGCAGAAGAGGAGGGACGTGCCGCCGATGCCTTGATGAAGTCGCGTCTCCAGGACGCGTCCCGCAAGTTACGGGAACTTGAAGCGGGTATGAAAAAGACGCAGAAGGGCTCCATGGCGCAGGTCTCTGTTTCAAATGCCGACGTTAAAGTCATCAACCAGAAGGTCAAGAATGTTCAAACGGCCGCCCAGGCACTTAATGATGTCAAAATTGCGATTCTGGAAATCGCTGCCGCCGACACCAAATCCGCGGTAACCATCGCACGCAGTAAATACACGGTAGCTTCCCGGTTGGTGACCCAGAGCAACCTGGTCAAAGCAGAGACCGGCAAACCGATCGCCAGGGAACTGACTGAGGGGATCAACGAGGTATCCAAAAGAGTAACAGATTCCCAGGAAGGACTTTTAGCTCTCAAAACCGCGATTTTAACTGCACCAGACGATGATAACAGGGCAAAATTCAAACAGGGGATGGCTCTTGTAAATCAGAAGCTGGGGCAGCTGACGGTCGCCATGGGTGACACTGTGGAGAAAGCCTCGGAAGATTTCAACAACGAGGACAAGAAGTTCGACCACTCAATCAAGGGAGCAACAACGGCCGGCGATATCATGTCGCTGACCACCGAGCTGATCACCGTCGGAGCTGAAGTAAACCGGCTAATCAAAGAAATTTTTGCCGCCGCTACCACCCAAGAGCTGGATAATATCCGCAAGGAACTGAACCACCAATTTGATATCACATCCTCGGTGCAGAAAAAGATCAGCGGCAGCCAGGGAGCTCAGCTCAGGGGCGCCATCGCCTCGCTCCAGGAAATTCGTGGTTTGCTGCTCTCCCAGAATGGGGCCGCGGACAAACTGCAGCATGTGCTGACGGTAAAGGCCAAATCGCTGGAATTGAACAGCAAGCTGAAAGAGCTGGTTGCCACACAACGAGAGGAAGGGAAAAGGGGTGCCACCACGGCACAGGCAGAGCAGGCTAATGCTGTCAAAGCCGTTAACCGTATTTTTGCCACTAACATTACCACCGTCAGTATCGTATCGATTGTGGTGCTTATACTCGGTATAGTTTTCAGCACTGTGTTGGCACGGTTGATCACCACTCCCATCAAGGAACTGATCTCAATGTCCGAACAGTTCGGAAATGGGGATTTCAGAAACAAGCTCGACGAAAGCCGCAAAGATGAATTCGGTGACCTGGCCAGACATTTCAACCAAGCGACCATGAAACTGAATGAAATCACCGGACGCTTGACAGGTGCCATCCAGGAGCTATCCGGCAGTGCGCAGCAACTTTCCGGTACGGCAGACGTGCTGAAAACCGGGGCACATGATCAGGCCGAACAGACCACCCAGGCGGTTTCAGCCATGGGACAGATGAGCAGTTCGATTAACGAAGTTGCCCAGAATGCTCTGGAAGCCAGCCACGCATCCCAAAACGCCCAGGATACGGCAGCTGCCGGCAACCACGTTGTTGCACAGACGGTTCAGAGCATGGAGTCTATTGCCCAATCAGTGAAAAGCAACGCTCAGGTGGTTCAGGAGTTGGGACGTCACTCGGATGAGATCGGGGAGATTGTAGGCACTATTCAGGATATCGCCGACCAGACAAACCTTCTGGCTTTGAATGCCGCCATTGAGGCAGCCCGGGCGGGAGAGCACGGTCATGGCTTCGCGGTTGTGGCCGATGAAGTCCGCAAGCTTGCAACACGTACCACCGAAGAGACCCACCACATCGCGCAGGTCATTCGGGAGATGCAGACCAACACCGCCCGCTCCGTGACAGCCATGCATGAGGGAACGAAAAAGGTTGAGGAAGGACAGCAGCGGGCAGAAGAAGCAATAAGCTCCTTGAAAGCAATTGTGCAGGCCTCCAGCGATGCAGTGGTTTTGGTCAATCAGATTGCTGTTTCGGCCGAGGAACAGGCGGCTGTCTCAACAGAGGTCACCACCAGCATGCAAATGATCAACCTGATCACTAAACAGTCGGAAACCTCGGTCCGCGACATAGCTACTGCATCGGATAAGCTTTCACATCTTGCGGTGGAGCTTGAACAGATGGCAGCCTGGTTCAAGAAATAAATAAGGAGTAGTTTCTATGGATCTGATACGCTGGTCGTCCCGATTAAGCGTAGGGGTGACGGAGTTCGACAATCAACACAGGAATATGATAGAAATGATCAACACTCTGCATGCCGCTATGAAAACCGGCAAAGGAGCAAGTATAACAGGTGACATAATTGATGGCTTGATCGCCTACACCAGCTCGCATTTTGCAGCTGAAGAACTCCTGATGCTGCAACACAACTTTCCTGGATTCGATAAACATAAAGCCGAACATGCAGCACTGGTCAAGCAGGTACTGCAGATGCAGTCGAAATACAACGAGGGTAAAGCGCTGCCCCAGACCCTGATGATGTTCATCAAGGAGTGGCTGATGACCCACATTCTGGCAGAAGACAAGGAATATGGCCCTTACCTGAACAGCAAGGGCGTTACTTAGTTTCCGGATGGAAACTGGTTAACCTTCAGCAGATGAATCCGCGTAACAAAACCCCGTGAATCCATTAAAGGATCACGGGGTTTTGTTGTTGGGATCTTTGTTGAACTGCACATTCCGGATCAGCCCTGCGCGCTCCACCATCCATGATAGCTGAAGGGGACATGATGGTTGAGGTGCACGATGGCCACCGGACCTGCTGCGACTTGATCTGCCCTGAGCAAAGCAAGGTAACTTTTACGGGTTGAACTGTCGTAGACTTCCGTCATCAGGTATCCCGGTTCCGGACCATCAGGAATATAATCGTAACCTGGCAGGGGCACAAATACAGGTTCGCTGCAGTAGGAACCGGCGCCGAAATCATAATTTTCGGTGTGTCCGGTTTTCATATCTATGCGGCAGACGTAGGTCCAGAAAAATTCCTGTGGCCTGGTTTTGACCATATAGCCGTAGCGGTAGCCGTAGCCGCGGTGCATTTCGTTCACACGCGGCCATTCGAAATTATCGCTGCATATCGTCTCTTCCCGCATTGTCCGTGCCGCAGGATCGATCAGGTAGCGGCGCACTTTGCCCGGATAGCCATGACTTCCCCCGCGACCCGTCATGACCGCTGTCACTACAGGGTCACTCCCCACAAAATGATCGGGGTTGTCATACCCGATGAAGTCCACCTCAATCCTCCCTCGCCGTTCATGGGCATTGAAAGAATGCCACATATAGCAGGCCGGGCTTTCCAGCGTGACAGGGGGCGCTGTCCCGTCACGCTCCAGCACCATGATGAGGTTCCCCTGGTCCGGTTTCCAGCGCAATGACTCCGCCAGGCTTCGCTGGCCGAACAGAAATCCCCAGACAGCGATTTCAACCGGATGGATGATAAATATGAGGTATCTTCCGGATACCGCCCAGTCATGCATGTAGATGTTGCGCGGCATGGGGACCGTGCGATGCACCTTCAGGCGTCCATCGGGATTGAAAACCGTGATATGCAGCTTTGGCTTTGGACCGTAGGCGATGCCGAAATGGAGCCATTCTCCGGTACGGGGATCGAACTTGGCGTGGGCAGCATAGATGGTCAGATCCTTGGGGAGTCCAAGGTAGGAGAGTCCTGTTGTTTCCAGTGTGTCGGGATCAAGTTCATAGGGATGGGCACATTCGTCAAACGCATACAGGCGCCCCTGCCAGGGGAATACTGTGATGCCTGCCTGGGGTTTGAGATCACTACCCCCGGGAATATTGTTCCACATGCCGCCAGGAGCCTGGGTGCTCCAGCTCGGATAGATAAACCTGCCAGCCTTTTCCTCGTCAACATACTTCTCGGTGGCTACGAACCTGTTGCGGTAGTGGACCCCGTTGTCGTGGAAGCGGAATGACTGAACCATGCCGTCGCCATCCAGCAGGTTGCGTTTCCGCTTCCCTCCCCGGTCAAACAGACCCGGACCGTTGCGGTACAATGTGCCGCGCACCTCTGGCGGGATATTTCCCTTGATGCGGGCTTCGTAGCTATGCTCCTCATGCAGCGATGTGGCCAACCCGAGGTAGGGATGCCGGGCGTCGCCGAATTCGGCAAAAACATCTTTTCTGAGCAGGGGACTTGACGCGCAGCCGGAAAAGGCAAGCGCCAGTGCGGCTTCCCCCGTCATCAGAAGCAATTGACGGCGGGAAAGCATGAGATCTCCTTTTCAATCCCCACCTAAAGAGAATGTTAATGCAGATTAGAACAATCTCTCGCAGAGCCGCAGAGAAAGGCCAAAAAACACAAACATTTTGCTTCATGCCTTTCGTTGCGGCGTTGCGGCGTTGCGTGAAACCGACTTTAATCAAGCTGTTAAATCCGGCTTTTCAAGGATCTTTCGTGAGGCAAAATTGTCTTTTGCTTCATGCCTTTCTCTGCGCCTTGCCTAGAGCACCTACTTCCGGCTGCGTGAGATCGACTTTAACTCCGCCGAATCCCGAACTTGCGCATCCTGCCGCGCAGGGTGCTCGGATTGATCCCCAGAATCACTGCTGCCCCGCTATCTCCCTCGATCCGCCAGCCGGTTTTCTGAAGCATCTGGAGGATATGCTCCCGCTCAAGTTCGTCCAGCGCCTTGACATCCTGCACATCTTCACTGATCTCCCTCCTGGGAGAGTTCTCAAAATGGTCGAGCAGGTGAAGAGCCGTACCGGGACTGGTGATAACCGCTCTTTCGATGACGCTTTCCAGCTCACGTACATTTCCGGGCCAATGGTAATTCTGCAGATTATTCAGGACATCTTTTGAGACAGTTTCGATCATTCTTCCGGTCTTTTTACAGAATTTTGCCACGAAGTAGTTCACCAGAAGCGGGATATCTTCCTTGCGCTTGCGAAGAGGGGGGACCGTAATGGGAAATACATTCAGGCGGTAGAAAAGATCTTCCCGGAATCTGCCGTGGCGGATCTCCTCCTCGAGATTTCGATTGGTGGCGGCGATAATCCTTACATTAACTTTAATAGTGCGGGGACTGCCCAACCGCTCGAATTCACCATCCTGAAGAACGCGGAGCAGCTTTGTCTGCAGCTCCATGGGCATCTCCCCGATCTCGTCCAGAAAAATCGTGCCGCCGTCCGCCAACTCGAAGCGCCCCATCTGACGATCGTTTGACCCGGTGAAAGCCCCTTTCTCGCGGCCGAAAAGCTCGCTTTCGATCAGGTTGGCAGGAAGCGAGGTGCAGTGAACCGTGACCATGGGCCGGTCTTTTCTGGTGCTCCGGCTGTGTATAGCCCGTGCCACAACCCCCTTGCCGGTGCCTGTTTCACCCAGCAGGAGCACGGTCGTATCCTGGGGAGCTACCTGCTCCACGCGAAAGAAGATGTAATCCAGAGCTGTGCTGCGCCCGATGATTTCGCCGAAATTGTACTCCCGGTCGATATCCTGCTGCAGATAGATGTTTTCTGCCTGCAGACGGTCCTTAAGCTCTTTGATTTCAGCGTAAGCGCTGGAAAGTGATTCCTCTGCCTTTCTGCGCTCTTCGATCTCCCGCGACAGTTGTTCATTGGCCCGAAATAGATCCTCATTGCGCTCCCGTACGCGCAGATCCAGTTCATTGTGGGCCTTTTGCAGCATCTCTTCCAACTGCCTGCGCACCGTCACATCCACGATTGAAGTAAGAATGACAATGCCGCCTTTTTTTCCGGTGCTGACGGCAACGCTCTGCAATTGACCGCAGATTATCGTGCCGTCCTTTCCCGTAAGGTTTATCTCGCATTTCAGGGTGCTCTGTTTGTGCAGAACCCACTTCAGGTGATTACAGAAGATTTCCCGGCCGGACTGATTCGCAATAAACTCAACAAAAGGCCTGTTCTGCAACAGGTTCACTTCTGCTCCCAGCATTTGGGCGCCGGTGCGGTTAACACCCCGAACCTGGCCTGTTATGTCAAAGGTAAAATAGCCGATTGGCGCGGAATCATACAGTTCGGTAGAGATAGCTGGCGGGACTTCATGTTCATCAGGAATGGTGCATAAATCTTCATGCTGCAACTGTAATTTGATATCAAGAAGGGAATCATCGTGGAAAGGTCGCTGGGCTGCATCGGCTGTCAACGACACCCGTTGCTCAGCTTTTTTTCTTCTCGGCGGCATGTAGACACCACAGGGCAGATGTGCCCCGATATCTTCATTCATGCAATTCCCCACATCGCATCATGCAGGGTAAAGGAAGTTACATCCCCTTGCGCCTGCAGACACAGATTATCTCATCGATTTCGGACAGGTCTCCCAGACCGCTCCTGAATGCGAGCGGCTTTTGAAAAAACAGACCGAGAGGCATCAGAATCTGATTATACCAGAAAATAGCCTGCCTGCTGTGATGGCGCAAAAACCACATGCCGCAGTCAAGCAGCCAGGTACTTTCCGGCTGCATGCCAAAAGGGGCGCTTTGCTCTGGAAACAGCTGATTCTCAGCCAGGAGCGCCAGCAGTTCCGGAGGATCAAAACGATGCGCATGGCCGACAAGCGCGTCAAATTCACACCACCTGCTCTTGTGCAGCGGCACGGAAAAAACCAGGATTCCATCGTCCTTGAGGACCCGGCTCACTTCCGTAAAAGCGAGCCTGCTGTTTTCCACATGTTCAATAACATCAAAAGCACAGACAAGGTCAAAGGTACGGTCAGCAAAGGGAAGCGCACAGACGTCACCGCACTGTGCTTTGCCCGCCTGCTCCTGCAAGCGCTCTACTGCGGCGCTGCTACGGTCGATGAAGTGCGTGTCGTGAACAGGCAGCCGTGGACGCATGCCCGGGCCGACCTCCAGGCGCTGCTCTCCATGCTGCAGCAACTCGGAAACAAGCGGCCAGGTATTGAAGCGTTCCGGACGCTCCAGATAGGTGCGTGACCAGAGCGCATCATAGAATCTGCTGTTGGTTGAGGCGGTATCAGACACCCTCACGTGGTGGGATCCGAAGAAAGACTCTGTCCCATTTTTTGTGCGACTCCGGCGGGAAGGGTGGACAGATCCGGCATGGTGCTGGTGGTATTGGGCCCTTTGCGAAAGAAATTGTAGGCCAGGCATTTTATGCGGTTGCTGGGCATGCTTGCTACCCTGGAGATGATGGACGGCCAGCTGTAGGCTTCCTTGCGAGTCTGCTGCCATCCGCGCTGCAGCTGCTCAGGAGTCATCAGCTTGGGCTTGAATACAACTTCGGCGTGATTGTAGCGGCTCCAATCCGTGTGCAGCAGACGCCCTTCCTCCTGAAAACGGCGGAAAAAAGCCGTCCCCGGGTAAGGAGTCAGCAGGTTGAACGTGGGCACACCCGGTGAAACCTCCTTCACAAAACGGAGCGTGCTTTCAAAAACACTTTCGTCGTGGTCGTCAAAGCCGAAAATAAAGGAGGTTTCAAGGATAATGCCCGCATCCCTGACTCGTTTAATCAGATCAACCTGGTTGGAGTTTCCCGTAGTCTTTGAAAAGTTCGAATATGTTCCGCTTATCGATTCAATTCCGACAAACAGCCCCATGCATCCGGAGCGGGCCACCAGCTTGAGCAATTCCGGATCCTCTGCGAAACGGAGGGATGTCTGTGACCCCCAGCGTATTCCCATGTCAGCCATTCCTTCAAGAATGGGACGCGCCTTGGCCGGGTCTCCCAGCAGATTGTCATCCAGGAAAATCACCATCTTACGGGGAAAGGAGCGGATCTGGGCCAGAATATCAGCCGGATCGCGATAACGGAAACGATTGCCGAAGTAAGGGGTAACCGTGCAGAAATCACAGTCGTAGGGGCACCCTCTGCTGGCCTGGATT
>Ga0154406_1063_pt2 | contig 10992 bp, 9 predicted proteins | sample RifGroB2_FD_115910 | JGI IMG/M metagenome (GOLD analysis project Ga0154406, IMG submission 115910) | Geobacteraceae bacterium GWB2_52_12 | reverse complement strand
CTCCCCATCTGATCAGCTTCAATGAACGTTTCCGCATCAATGGCCACGACGTCAGTGACAAACTGCTTGCCCGGACGCTTGAAAAAGTTCTGTCCCAGTCCCCTGATGAAGCTACTTTTTTCGAAATCATTACCGCTTTGGGATCATTGATTTTTGCTGAGCAGGGTGTTGAACTGGCTGTCATGGAAGCCGGCATGGGCGGACGCTCCGATGCCACCGCCGCGCTACCCGGAATCATGACAGTAGTTACCCCGATTTCACTCGACCATTGTGATTATCTGGGAACAACGGTAGAGCAGATTGCGGTGGAAAAAGCCGGCATCATCGAGCCGGGAACAGCGGTAGTTCTGGGACATCAGACCGCTACAGTGCGAAACTTTTTTCACTCCCACTGCAGTCATATCTCTTCTCGCTGTGCAACCGCGGGAGATAACTTTTCCGCAACCTGGCACAGCGACGGCACATTGACGTACCACGGCATCAACATTGAGCTTTCCGGCCTTGCCCCCGGCATTCCGGGACGCTATCAGGCGGATAATGCCGCCTTGGCCCTTGCTGCCGCCGAGTTACTGGAAACCCTTTATAAGCCTCTTGGAATTGATGCGCTTCGAACCGGCATTGCTGCCGCACGGTGGCCGGGGCGCATGGAACTGGTCAACAGCACCCCTCCCCTGCTGCTGGATGGAGCCCATAATCCTGCAGGCGCCGCTGCCCTGGCCGCGTCGCTGTCAGATTTCCAGTACCATCGGCTCCTGCTGGTCGCCGGGGTAATGGCGGACAAGGACAGCCGTTCCATACTCGCGCCGCTGATTCCCTTTGCTTCAAAATGTTTTTGCGTAACACCTGCCGTGGAGCGAGCTCTGGATGGAGCCGTTCTGGCTGCGGAGCTCATGGAAAGCGGAGTAACCGCCACAGCCTGCAATACAGTGGCCGAAGGCATCACAGCCGCCCGTAACGAAGCCGGTCCTGATGACCTGATCGTTGTGTGCGGTTCATTGTTCACAGTGGGCGAAGCCAAATCCTGGCTGCAGGGAACACCATTCGTTGGAATACGGGGATAGAAGCATGCCATTCATGATAGCAGTACGGTTTTCAATCTTCTGTGCCTGTGTATTCCTGCTGGCAACCGATCCCTTGCATGCGGCCGGCACTCCCGCCACAGGGGGAGAAGTTTCAGTTAAGGCCGACAGCATGAGCCACAATCAGGCCGACGACATCGTTACAGCCAGCGGCAATGTGGAGGTTGGATGGGGAGAGATGCGGCTTACGGCAGAGAATGCTTCCTATACACGCGCCACCGGCCTTCTGGAAGCAACGGGCAATGTTGTCATGACCAAGGGAGCAGATGTGCTGCGGGGCGACAGTGCAACTTTCAACATCCAGACCGGCCAGGGTGTATTGAATAACGCAACCGCTACCATAGAGCAGTCGAACGCCACGATCACAGGGAGCAAGATCATCAGAAACGCTGATGGCACCCTCGAGTTGAGCGACTCCGAGCTGACCACCTGTGACGCCCCTTCCCCGAGCTGGAAATTCGGTGCCGGCAGTCTTGATGTAAATCTGGACGGTTACGCTGTTGGAAGAAACCTGGTGTTTTACGTAAAGGATGTGCCGGTGCTCTATTTCCCCTGGATGGCTTTTCCGGTCGCACGGGAGCGAAAGTCAGGCTTGCTGCTTCCGGACCTCGGCTATTCCAGAACACGCGGCGCAAAAATCAGCATTCCTTTTTACCTGGTCATTGCCCCGAACCAGGATATTCTCTTCAACCTGGACATCCAGACCAAGCGAGGAGTCGGCACCGGGGTTGATTACCGTTATGCGCGCAAACGTGGCAGTGAAGGTAATTTCAGCGGATACCTGATCTATGATTCTCCCCAGAATCGCTGGCGCGGCCAGGTGCTTCAGAACCACAGGGAAATATACTCTCCTGACCTGAACCTGCGCATGAACGTCAACCTGACCAGCGACCGCACGTTCCTGAAAGACTTTGGCGAAAGAAACGGTGAGTACAACCGCCAGTCCAGCGACACCATTGTCAATGCCCTGAAAACATGGCAGCACTATGCCCTGACAGCCAGCCTGCGCTATACGGAAGACTATTATGCTGCCACAAACGCTGAGACACTGCAGACCCTGCCTGAGATCGGACTTGCTGCGGTCAGACAGCGACTGCTTGCTTCCCCGCTCTATTTCGATATGGACGCTGCTGCCAGCAACTTCTACCGTGAAACCGGGACCACGGGTCAGCGCCTCTACGCTTTCCCCCGTGTAACTCTGATAACCGGCACAGACGGCTATCTTAACGCCTCGGTACATGCCGGCATGCGGCTGCAGGCGTATAACACCCAGGATATTCCTGCCAATAGCAATATCGACAGCAATGAGGGGCTTCTGCAGCCGGAAATCGGTGCGACCCTGTCAACCTCATTGAGCAAGGTCTACGATATCAGCGGCGAAAATTTAAAAAAACTGCGGCACGAACTGATACCGGAGATTTCATACCGGTATGCGCCGGATCGCAATCAATCCGATCTTCCTTTTTACAATTACGATGACCGGCTGATTCAGCAGAACATTGTGTATTACGGTGTTACCAGCCTACTGGGCGGGAAGTTTCAGACAGGAAGCATAACGGAATACCGGGAGATCTCCCGGTTCAGATTACTGCAGGGATACAGCATTGAAGGGACGCGTCGCGACCTGCTGACCACGGTCGATGACCTGCGCCCTTTTACCGATCTGATTCTGGAATCGGAAACTGTCATTCACCCTCATGCCCGACTGACTTTCGATGCCCGCTATAATGTCTACGACAACCGCATCTCCAGCGCCACACCGGGCATAGAACTGGATGATAACAGGGGAAACAGCGCGGCCGCAAGCTATCGCATGTCCCGCAATTTTGTCGAGTACCTGGAGGGGCAACTGACCACCACGTTGCTCAATGCCTGGACCCTCAGCTATACCGCGCGTTACTCTTTTGACCGGAGGAATTTTCTGGAGTCGGTGTATTCCGGAGAATATCGTCACCAATGCTGGAGCGTCAACTTCGCCTATCGTGAGCGCCCCGGCAACAGCTCCTTTACCGTTAATTTCAATCTCGCGGGGTTGACCGGCAACAGCTTCAAATAGCCAGTACTACAGTTGGAACAGAACGAGGCGCAGATAATTGTATTATCTGCGCCTCGTTGTTTCAGTTCCCCTGCAACAGGCTATTTCAATCCGTACAACTGCCGGTATGTGGCGGCCGACGCATAGACCTTCTTGACGTAATCGCGTGTCTCCTGATAGGGGATACTTTCAATGAACTCATCTTTTTGCAGTGTCTTCATATTCTTCTTCCAGCGCGCCACGGCCGATGATCCGGCGTTGTATGCGGCAACCGAATAAATAACATCCCCGTCATGCACTTTCAAGAGATCCTTGAAATGTTTGGTTCCCAGCTTGATGTTGTATTCCGGTATGATCAGGCGGGCCGGGTTGAAATTTCCTTTTTCCTGAGCCACTCCCTTGGCTGTTGCCGGCATGAGCTGCATAAGACCAACAGCACCGACAGGGGATTTTACTGCGGGGGCAAAACGGCTTTCAGCCCTGATCAATGCATAGATCAATGACTCGGAAAGCGTATTGGCGGTAGTATACTGGGCTATAAGGTCGCTGTAAGCCAGAGGGTAACCTGCACTCCAGAGCGGCAAATTCTCCATTTCCCATTTTGTCTGGATGTTCTGCTGGAACAGGGAAATCACCGAACCATAATCATCCATATCCCGATAAAACTGAGTCAGGGCAGGCACCAGCGCCTTTTTATCCCCCACCTTTTTTCGCACTGTTGCCATTTCCCGACGCGCCTCGCTCATCATCCCCAGAGAAGCCAACAAACGTGGTTTGTCAAAAGCAGAAGGAAGCTCCGTTTTCACAGATACAGGCATCTGTTCAAACTGTTCACGCACATCCTTGATCCCCTTATTTTCACGGTACCAGGTGGCATAAAACCCCGCAGGATACTCTTCCTGCAGCTGGCGGTAATACTCCCCTGCTTCCGGATTATCCAGCTTTTCAAGCGCACGGGCCAACCAGTAGAGGGCTTTTTCATGTACCCCTTCATTGTTCAGCAATTTTTTCAAAGATTCTGCAGCAACCACATATTCACCTGCAAGATAATGGCACCAGGCTGCATCCCATGTCGACCGAACAGCGAATTTAGAATTCGGGAATTCAGCAACAACCTGTTCGAAAAGACGTGCGGCCTCACTGTAGTTCCCCTGACCTCTCCGCAATCCGGCCGCTTCAACCAGAGCATCTACCGCAAATTCCTGTTTTTTCCCCTCCGCAACAAGCTCCATGTACAGCGCAAAAGCAGCTTCCTGATGATCCTGACGCTCAACAGCCTTGGCATTCCAGAAGCGGGCCTCGGAACGTATGGCGGGAACCGTGCTGGTCGCAGCTTTGGCCATTTCTTCCTGGGCTATCTTGTAACGGCGCAGACGAAACTGGGTGATACCGGTGCGCAGATCGATTCGCGCGATTAAAGGCTCCGGCAGTCCCTCCCTCGATATGGACTGGAGTGTCTGCAATGAAAGCGAAAAATCATTACGGCTGAAAAAAGAAGAAGCACGGCGCAGCAACTCCTCTGGTGTAAATGGTGCCGATTTAACTCCGTTTTTTTCCAGTTCCTTAAGCCGCGCCAGGGAACTCTCCGCCTGAGGGGTGCGGGGATTATCGAGCCAGATGCTGCGATAGATCAGCGCGGCGCCCGGCTTGTTGTCAATCTCCTCCCGGCTCTGCGCCGCATGGAATAATACCTCTACCGCATCATTGCCTGAGGGATACTTTTCAATGAAATCCTGGCAGGCTTTAATCGTTAGCTGATGATCTCCGGCAGCAATGATACTATCCACATACATCTTGTCTGCCTTGCGGATAAGAAGTGAAGAGGGATAGGCTTTGGGTATGGCAGCCGCCTTGGCTGCAGCTTGGCTGTGTTTCCCCAACTTCTGCAGCGCCTCGGCCTGATGCAGGGCAGCATAATCTCCCACCAGCGGAAGTGCGGCCTCAGCCTTGGCCAGCAGCGTCACTGCTTCATCATACTTTTCAAGCCGCAGAGCGTTCATTCCCAACAGGAATGAGCTTCGTGGCGATTCTGATGCTTTTTTGGCGAGGGTGAAGCTTTCACTGTAATTATTTTCTCGAAACTGTGTCACAGCTTGGGAAAAAACATCTGCTGCATACGATGACAGACCCAAACCGGACAGAGAAACAAGCGAGACACCGCAAAGCGCGGTTATGAGTAACGTGCGGGTTGCATGAGACATTACAAATCCTACCTTTCATTAGTAAAAACGGTCAGGGACATCGCCCCTGACCGAGAAATTTTAACACATATTTTACATGCATGCATACAGGCCATGCAATGACCGGTACATTCTTTATCCCAAGCCTGTTCCGTAAGATTCAGCTCTTGCTGGCTGCCAGAAGACGCCTCCCTACCCAGTGAGTTGCAAACTGGTATGCGATACGGCCACTGCTGTCACCTTTCTGCTGAGACCAGAGTATGGCCGCCTGTTTACCCTCCTCATCCCATTGGTCGCAGGCTCCGGCCTTTGCGCACAGTTTGCTTACCCACTGGCCGACCACTTCTAAATACTGTTCCTGGCTGAATGGATGAAAACCGACCCACAGGCCGAACCTTCCGGACAGGGAAATTTTCTCTTCCACAGCTTCGCCATGGTGGAGCTCGTTCTTAACCAGCATGGCTCCGCGGTTGTCGGTCTCATACTCGGGCAGCAAATGGCGACGGTTGGAGGTCACATAAATAAGCGCATTCTCAGGCGGAGCATAAACCGAACCATCCAGAGCGCTTTTCAGCATCTTGTAACTTGATTCCCCCACCTCGAAAGAAACATCGTCCGAAAAGATGATAAAGCGGTAAGGCTGGCCCTTGATGGCGTCAAGGATGTCCGGAAGGTTTACCAGGTCATCCTTGTCCACCTGAACTATCCGCAGTCCCTGGTCAGCGTAATTGTTAAGAATGGCACGCACCAACGAGGACTTTCCGGTACCCCGCGTGCCCCACAACAGGACATTGTTCGCAGGCAGCCTGTTCAGGAGCTGCTGCGTGTTCTCTTCGACGACACGCTTCTGTTCGTCTATTCCGAGGAGATCATCCAGGCTGATCCTTTCAACACCATCCAGCGCTTCGAGGTACCCTGTAAAGGAGTGCTTGCGCCAATTGGCCGCAATCGTGGCGCTCCAGTCGAGAGCCGGCAAGGGCCGGGGCAGGATCTGCTCCATAGAGGTCAACACACGTTTGAGTTGGGATATCAGTTCTGGATCAAGCATCGGAACCTGTCAATTCTAAATCTTGAGATAGGATGAGGTCACGGCGACAGTTTCATGATAATGGCATCGGCCAGTGCGCGGGCCAGCTTCTTACCCATGCGCTCCTTGCCGGTTGAAACCGGCAGACGGTCATGCTCAAAAAAATCATTCTCCTGCATGGACACCTCAACCGAGGGCTCTGCCATGCCCGGTTCATACAGATACAGGCGGGACTTTACCTTCATTTCCGTGGAACAGCAGCCGCTGCTTTCCACGTATCCCCATATGTCGCCCGAGATGTAGGTCTGCTTGATAAGCCAGGCCGGCTCAACCTCCTTGAGCTCCTCCTTGAGGATCATGAATTTTGCAACGCGGGTTTTTCTGCGCTGGTCGTTGAGGCGGTCCACAAACTCGTTGAACACCGGTTCGCCGATCTCAGGCGGTACAAGGGTGGTATCAAAGGGAACTACATAGATCGCTTCATACTCCTTCTGAGTATTGAAGCTTCCCGACACCTTGGCTTTGGAACCGCTGCATCCGGACAGCCAGATGACAGACAGCAGCATGATAACCGCTACGCGCCCTCCCCCTGTCACAGTTTCCGCCGGACAAGCTCTTCCTGGTAAAACTTTTGGTATAACACGTCCCAGTCACGACTCCCCTGTGCCCGGTTTCGGAGCTTGGCCCGCACCGCCTCCTCAACCTCATCGGCAACCAGAAAAAACGCTGTCAAGGATTGCTTTACACGGGCAAGCGCCCTGCTTTCGTCGGTAACATCCGCCAAATCATCACGCCAGAGACATTCCATTATTTCATGTGACAGATGGGATATACGGTCCTCGGAATACTGCATCTCTTCCTCCTTGCCTACAAAACGATGTTGCGATCCTTGGCCAGCTTTTCCTTGATCATCCGCAGCATCTTGCGCCGATCGATATCGACTGCGCCCCGCCCCATGGCTCTGATGGTTTCATCGAGCATCTTCTCGGCATCACGCTCCAGGGTCTGCTCGCGAACGACATCCTGTTGGATCACCTTCAGGATGCCCTCCACTGCCAGTCCCTTCTCCCGGCGCGGCACTATCAAACCGTCTCCAACAAGATCAGCATATATCTTCTCGGCCAGGCGGCGTATCTGTTCTTCTTTCAATCGCATGGGAACCTTTGTGTGGAGCTGTTCGAGGCCGCGGGATACCGGCTTGAAAGGAAAAGGCCTGCCTTGCGGCAGGCCTTTTGGAGGTATTGTTACTACCGGAGTGTCTTCAGGTACCCGACCAGGCTGTCCATTTCTGCCTGGGGCAAGGTTGCGAACGCCGGCATGGAACTGGCCGGATTGGCTTTTCTGGGGTTAACTATTTTTGTTTTGATATCATTTTCGCTCAAACGAGCTGAAAGGGTCGTCAATTCAGGGCCGATGGCTCCCCCCTTACCCTTGACAACATGGCACATGGCGCACTTTTTGTTGAAGACCTGCTCTCCCTTGCTATCAGCCTGGGCAGCCACTGTTAACAGTGCTACCGCAGCAAAGGCTGCAATCAGGGTAAATACTCGTTTCATCTCTGCAACTCCCCAATATACTAATGTACTTTTTAAATTGTACCGCTGATTGTACCTATTTTTGATACCAAGTAAAGGCCAATCTTAACGAGAGTTGAGCCAGTTGTTCCCTTATTTTATTTTTGCAGATGTTCTTTGAGAATTACAGCTTGAACTGCCGCACCAGACGCTGCAACTCTTCCGCGTTACTGCTTAACTGTGCCGCTGCTGTTGCGGACTGGTGAGCGCCGCTTGCAGTATCCTGCACCACCTGGGTAATCTGCTGCATGTTACTGGAAATCTCGCTGGTCGTGGCAGTCTGTTCTTCGGCGGCAGTGGCTATCTGGCTTACCTGCATGGCGACGGCATTGATCTGATCCAGTATCTCGCGTAGCGCGATCCCGGATTTGGCTGCTTCTTCCGTACCCTGCTCAACCTGGTGGACCCCCTGCTCCATAGCAAAAACCGCTCCCTTGGTCTCGCTCTGAATGGCTTTTATCATCTCGCCAATCTCTCTTGTAGCGCGGGTTGTGCGCTCGGCAAGGGCGCGAACCTCATCGGCAACAACCGCAAACCCCCTTCCCTGCTCACCGGCGCGGGCGGCTTCAATAGCTGCATTCAATGCCAGCAGATTGGTCTGATCGGCAATATCTTCGATCGTGCCGATGATGGCACCGATTTGATCGGAGCGCTCCCCCAGGTTTCCTACCGTCCGTGCCGATTCCTGCACCTTGTCGGCAATCAGGGTCATAATTGCCACCGTTGATTCAACGACTCCGGTGCCGTTCTGTGCCGATTGCGTTGCACGCTGCGAGCCTTCGGCAGCCATCTGGCAGTTCTGGGCAATATCACCCGATGTGGCCGACATTTCTTCACTGGCTGTGGCAACGGTTGTCGCCTGTGCAGCCACCTCTTCGGCACCGGTTGCAATGCTTATGGCGGTGGAGTTCACCCGTGCCGCTGCGGTAGAAACTTCCTGGGAGGCACTATCGATTCTGACAAGCAGCTCTTTCAGGGAACAGGCCATGGACTGCATGCTCTGGGTAAGTTGTACAACCTCGTCAGCAGATGCTTGATGACCTGTTACGTCGCCCACATTCCGGAAATCTCCCGATGCCAGTAGTTCCGTTGCAGCGACCGCTTCCTGTAACGGCTTGGTGATCCAGAGCCGAACAATATACATGAATGCCAGCACAAGGATAATAACCACCAGCAATGTCGCCACTAGCATCGCATTACGCAAAAACTTGGATTCATCATTCAATTCATCGAGATACGAACCGCCGGCAACCAGCCAGTTCCATTCCTGAAAATGATGATATGCCACCAGCTTTTCACGGGGTGCTGTTTCTCCTAACTCCTGATTGATCCAGTCGTAACGCAGTACGCCATTTTTCACCTTCAGCATTTCCTTGATGAATTCATATCCGCTTGAATCTTTGCTTTCCAACAGATTTTTACCCACTTGAGTCGGGTGAACTGTCAACGTGCCCAGATTTTTTCCTTCTTTTGCATCAAGTGCATAAAAATAACCGGTTTCCCCGATCTTTATGTTCCTGATTTTCTCCTTCAGCGCCTTGAGGCCATCCGTAAAATCGATCCCTATGAAAAGCACAGCGATAACCTTGCCGCCATCATCTTTCATCGGCAGGTAGCTGGTCATGTAATCCTTGCCGAACAGGGTCGCCTTGCCGATGAAATCTTCCCCCTTGAGCAATCTTTGATACGCAGGATGTGTTTTATCAAGAGCAGTACCGATCGCCCGACTGCCGTCTTCTTTTTTCAGCGAAGTGGTAACGCGGATAAAATCATCATCCGAGCGAACGAAGACCGTGCCGACCGCTTTGGTTACAGTCGTGAATCTATCGACGATTTCAGTATTCAGATTAAGCGTTGTCCCATCGACGGAAATGGTTGGAGTCTGCTTGTCGCCGATAGCGACAGTTCTGGACGGGTCAACCATGAATGAACCGGGAAAATAGGCGCGAAATACCGCCGAAAGCTTGCCGGCACTGTCTGCCAGTGCATCGTGATAGGATGACATGGAGTTGGCCAGCAAAGCCACCTGCTGTGAAAGGTCCTGCTCGGCCTTTCTTTCCAGCCGTTTCGAGATGTACATCGTCAATGATTGGGTAAAAACCCCCATGACAACGATAATCAGTACGGCCTGTAACAGTGAAAGACGGACACCAAGTGAAAATCTTGCTGGCTTCTTCATGCTAGCTCCCGCTTTTTCTGTAATTTATAATTCTATAAAAAGATTTATTAGAATGTGTATACATGTGCAGCAAGAAGAAATCAATGTGTAGATTTTATAGAAAGACTATTAGAGGGGTGCGGATAATTTCTTTGTGATGCAGGGGGTATAACTGGTAAGATTTCTTTCACTCATGTTCAATCGCCTTTATCTCCACATACCCTTCTGCCAACGCAAATGCGATTACTGCGCCTTTGTTTCCATGCAGTCCAGCCAGCATGCCATTGACGCCTATGTCGAGACCCTCCTTGGTGAGATGGGTTTGGCACATGCCGAGTATGGCGCGGGAGCCGGTCTGGATTCGATTTATCTGGGCGGCGGAACCCCTTCACTGCTCTCCCCGCACCAGGTTGCGCGCCTCCTGGAGCACACCTCGCTTCTGTTCGGTTGGACCATTCAGCCGGAGATAACCCTGGAAGCCAACCCCGGCACGGTGGATATCCAACGCCTGGCAGGCTTTCGTGCCGCCGGGGTGAATCGCCTCTCCCTGGGCGTCCAATCCTTTGACGACAGCATGCTCGCCAACCTGGGGCGAATCCACACGGCCCAGCAGGTACTGGAGACCGTTTCAGCGGCGCGGGAAGCCGGATTCGACAATCTTGGCCTTGACCTCATCCATGGCCTGCCGGGCCAGACGCTCGAAATGTGGCGCAACGACCTGCTGCAGGCCCTGCGATGCGAACCTGAACACATTTCCGTGTATGGCCTGACCATTGAGGAAGGCACTCCCTTTTCCCATAGCTACCCTGCTGGCAGTCCGCTGCTGCCTGACGAAGATGTATCTGCCGACATGTTCGAAGTCGCCGATGCCACACTCACTGCCGCCGGCCATGAACATTATGAGCTTGCCAACTACGCACACCCCGGATTCCGAAGCAG
>Ga0154406_1101_pt7 | contig 11040 bp, 9 predicted proteins | sample RifGroB2_FD_115910 | JGI IMG/M metagenome (GOLD analysis project Ga0154406, IMG submission 115910) | Geobacteraceae bacterium GWB2_52_12 | reverse complement strand
TCGCCAACGCCGTTATCGGCGGCCTGGCCAAGGGACCTTTCACCAACCTGACCGTCTTTACCGAAGTGCTGGAGGATACGATGCTTGATCTGTTCGATTCCGGCAAACTGGATCACGCTTCTTCCTGTTCACTCTCGCTTTCCGCTGAGCCAGGCTTTCCTAAATTCTTCGCCAACATGGATAAGTATTTCGACAAGATCACCCTGCGCCCACTCTCCATCTCCAACGCACCGGAGCCGATCCGCCGTTTGGGATGTATTGCCATGAACACGCCGGTGGAAATTGATATCTATGCACACGCCAACTCAACACTGGTCGGCGGAACCCGCATGATCAACGGCCTGGGCGGTTCAGGAGATTTCCTGCGCAACGGTTATCTCAAAATGATGCACACCCCGTCGTCACGTCCATCAAAGACCGATCCGAACGGCATTTCCTGCGTCGTGCCGCACTGCTCACACATCGACCACACCGAGCATGACCTTGACTGCGTCATCACCGAGCAGGGCCTGGCTGACTTGCGCGGATTGGCACCGAAGGATCGTGCACGTAGAATCATCGAGAAGTGTGCACATCCTGACTACAAGGATCAGCTCACCGAATATCTGAATATTGCCGAAGCTGACTGCCTCAAGCGCAAGGTGGGACACGAGCCGCAGTTGTGGGATCGCGCCTTCAAGATGCACCTCAACCTTGAGCGCAACGGTACTATGAAGCTCAAGAACTGGGATGTTAAGGTTGACCTCTGCGAATAGCAGATTAATCGTGAATCAAAAACCCCGCTGGGTCACCGGCGGGGTTTTTTAATGTTCTCTCAGCTTTTTCCTTGTTGAACTTGAAACCAATGTATGGTTTAAATTGCATGCTTGGTCCCTCCTTAAGCGCGTGTTAACTAGTTTCCGTCCGGAAAGGGCTCTTTTCCGATCCGTAAAACCAGTAGTGTCACATCTGGAGTTTCCGGATGGACACTAACTAAAACCGGGATGTCACTAATGGGCGAAAAAATACTTGGTTTTCAAGGTTCAGTTGCAGGACTTTCCCTAACGGACGTCATTCAACTCAAGGGGCATAACAGGTATACCGGCTGTATCACCGTCACCTATGGTAACCATTCCGGGTCCATCTTTTTCGTGGATGGAGAAATTATCCATGCCGAACAAGGTAGTGAAGTCGGCAAACAGGCCATCTACGAGATCATACGCTGGCCGGGGGGCACCTTCAGCATTCATCCTGAAATGACCACCAATGTCTGCACAATCCACTGCCGCACAGATTATCTGTTGCTGGATGCGCTGCGCCGCCTTGATGAAGAGCGGGCCGGAACCGGGAAAGTCGAGGGGGAAGAACGTGTCACCCCCCGACGGACAATGAGCAAGGTGGCTGCAAACATACAGGAAATCAATGCCGTAACCTATGCAGTATTGTTGGATAAACAGGGTACACCGTTGCAGGATACAAGTATCGAGGCAGCCGCCCTGGCAGATAAGGGTCTGTTTCTGGCAACTGCCGGTAACCGGATCGGTGCACTGCTCGGACTGGGTGATGTAAAGGCAGCGGCCGTGCAAACAAGCAATTTCGGATTATTGATGTATGATTCCAAGCAGCATTACCTGGGCATAGCCGTAAATCAGGGGTGCCCGCTGGAAACTGTTGAAAGTGAGATCAGAACTGTTCTGGTCCCCGCAAAGTAGGAGGCTGCCTTTATGCAGGAGGTCCTGCATCATATACAGAGTATCAAGGGAGTCATCGGGAGCCTTATTTTCAATGAAAAAGGCGAGGTGTTGTCACATTCCTTTCCCTCACTGATTGATACGGAAACGGTTCAGGAGATTGCAGGTCTCATGCTTGACTGCATGCATGGGCTGCAGGTTTCGGAAACACTTGAGCTTATGGATCTGCGTTACAACGAGGGGCGCATTATCATCAAGCCTTGTTCCGGCATTCTGCTCTGCCTGTTGTGCACCAGAAACATCAACCTGCAGATGCTGAATATAACCCTGAGTATGGCTGCCAAACGGTTGGAGCGGTGCAGCTTCAATGAGCCGACACCAGCGGAAGATCATTCCTCGATACCAGCGTCAGATTCTACCCCCGATACTCATCTCAGGCTTCCGGTCGCTCACCTTGCAAACAAGGAAGCCGCCACAAGCTTTGATTCCCTTGGTATGATTGCAGTCAGTCAGAACACGAGCAGTCAGATCAGTGACTTTTACGGCGCCCCATTTAAAAAGCTTTCACTGATCAATGATGTGACCGGTACAAGCGGCACGTTCCCGGTCATGGTCATGCACGACATGGATGCGCAGTATGACGGTTCGATCCTGGTGGGACCGGGTATTGAAAAGAAACTCAAGTTGAGTGCGGGGGATAAGGTGGAAGTCAGGATAGAATAATCAGGTTGTACTGCAATAAAGGGTGCTTTTTCGCCCTGGCGGTGTCAATCTGCGGTTTTGCTTGTGCGGCGTACAGTCGTACGCCTCCGCGCAATCCCTTGATTTCCTTGCCAGGATAAAAAATCCCCGCTTTTCAATTCGAAAACAATTTTTCCATCCGGAGTTCCGGATGGAAACAAACTATTAAATTTTGCAGAGGGAGATGTCTAACCCTCTGTTTTTTTATGTGCTTTGGGATGTGCCTTGTCATAGACTTCCATCAGGCGGTCAATTCCGACATGGGTATATTTCTGTGTGGTAGAGAGGGACGCGTGGCCGAGCAGTTCCTGAATGGCGCGCAGGTCCGCACCTCCTTCCAGCATGTGGGTGGCAAAAGTATGCCGCAGGGTGTGCGGCGAAATCTTCTTATAGCTTGCCAGCCGTTGCACATGTGCGTCAATAAGGCGGGCAACACTGCGGCGATTGATCCTGTTGCCGCGGGTGTTAAGGAATAAGGGATCTTGATTGAAGGGATGTAGCCGTTCCGCCAGATATTCATGGAGCGCGGTAACAGCCTTGCTCCCCACCGGCACAATGCGCGCTTTGCCTCCCTTTCCCATGACCCGCACCATGCCTCCTGCCAGATCCATGTCACCCATGTTTAACTGGGTAAGTTCCGAAACCCTCAAACCGCAGGAATAAAGAGTTTCCAGAATGGCACGATCACGCAGCGCGTATTTCTCCTCGACCGCAGGTGCTTCCATCAAGGCAGTTGTCTGATCGATGTCCAGATGAAAGGGGAGGCGGCTCCCTTTTTTCGGGGTTGCAATCAGTTCGGCCGGATTCCTGGTGATGGCGCCCCGCCGCAGCAGGAATCTGAAGAAACTGCGTATTGCAGCCAATTTGCGGCCGATGGAGCTTTTGGCGTTATTTTTTCCGAGCCGTGCCAGGTAGCGTCTCAGCAGTAGGTGGTCCAATTCTCCGGCCCCTGAGATGTCTCCTCTTTCCTGGCTGACAAAGGCCGCCAGCTGACACAGGTCGCGGCGGTACGCCTCCAGGGTGTGTGGCGATACGTTACGCTCCGTTCCAAGATACTCGCAAAATTCCTGGATCTGATGAGCTAAGCCCGGCATCTGCTATTCAAAGGCCGGCAGGGCGCTCTTTACCTTCCACGCCTTCTTGGTGCCGGTGGTGCTGCGGTACACCCAGTCCTGGCTATAGGTGAGGGATTTGATCCGGTTGGAGGGGAGGATGTAGTAGTCGAATTCAGCCACCACTTCTCCGGTTTCCTTGTCCGGCAGGCATTCCGTCGTCAAAATGCGGTAATCGGTGATGGTGACACCCCGTGTGCGGATGGTGGCGGCAGCGGAGATGAACTCATCACGGTACTCGGGTTCACTGTAGGTTGCAGCAGCCCTGGAAATTTCCTGCCAGCGGAGCATGCGGTTGTACTCTTTGGTGCTTTTCTCGAATTCATGGCGGATGCCGGTATCATGAACGCAGGCGGTCAGTGCCAGGCAGCAGAACAGCAGCAGGTTTCTCAGCAGTTTCATCGGATGTGCTCCTTCTCGAGGTCATGAATGTAATCGATCAGTTCAAGGGCCAGCTCGTGTTTGCCGAAAGGGGGCATCAGGTAGTACCCTCCGACAGTTGCAAAGGTAGCATGTATGAATTCACGGGAAATAGCCAGACCCTCCTGCACGCCAGCCTCTTTATCAAGCCCTTTCATACGGGTGCGGACAGCGGTCGGTACAGATATGCCGGGCACCTCATTGTGCAGGTACTCTGCGTTGCGTTCGCTAACGAGCGGCATGACTCCGGCCAGGAACGGAACATTAATGTCACGGATGGCCTTCAGGGCATTGAATAGAACGGCTGGATCATAAATCGGCTGAGTTTGGACAAATTCTGCCCCATTGGAAACCTTTTTGAGCAGCCGCTCTGCCTGGAGGGCCATGTTGGACGTATTGGGATTAAAGGCTGCTCCTATGGTGAAGCCGGTGCCGCTCCCTATGGGATTGCCGATGGCGTTAACACCGCGGTTCAGGTCTGAAAGCAGCTTGATCAGAGTAAAGGAGTGCAGGTCAAATACCGATTTTGCCCCGGCATGATCCCCCATGGTGGCAGGGTCGCCGGTGACGGCAAGGATGGAACGTATGCCGAGCAGGCTGGCTCCCATCAGATCCGACTGCATGCCGATCAGGTTGCGGTCACGACCGGTGATGTGCACGATCACCTCGATTCCCACCTCGCGCTGGATCAGGCTTCCCAGGGCGATATTGCCCATGCGCGGCCGCGCCAGAGGGTTTTCAGCCAGGTTGATGGCATCTGCTCCGGCTTCCTTGAGCCGCCGGCAGCTGGCAATGATGCGGCTGCAGTCCATCCCTTTCGGAGGGTCGAGTTCAACGGTGATGATCTTGCGTTGTCCCCACGGTGTAAGAAACGAAACATTTTCATTATTCCGGTTGTCGGTTGTCTGTGAAACGGCGACCTCCGGCGGTCGGGTACGCAGAGCGGGTAGGGTGCCTGCAAGGCGTCGGGCAATGGCAGCGATATGTTCAGGTGTGGTGCCGCAGCAGCCGCCGATGAGAGTGGCACCGGAGGAGGCCATCTCTTCTGCCATGGAGGCCAGATAATCAGGCGTGGCCCGGTAAATGTATCGTCCATCACGGTATTCGGGAAAGCCGCTGTTCGCATAGGCGGCAATCGGTTTGTCCGTCCGGGAGGCCAGGCGCCGCACCACTTTGACAAGTTCCAGCGGGCCGGCTCCGCAGTTGGCTCCCAGCATGTCGGCGCCGGCTTGTTCCATGGTGTCGCAGAACAGTTCAACCGTTGTTCCGTCACTGCTGCGCCCCCCTTCCAGAAAAGCCATGCATGCACAGACCGGCAGTCCTGTGGCGCGTGCCGCTGCCACGGCAGCAGACAGCTGCGGCAGGGAGGCGAAGGTTTCCAGCAGGATCAGGTCAACTCCTCCTGCCGCCAGTGCTGCGCACTGCACGCTAAAGATCTCCTGCATCTCACTGCTGCCAAGTTCGTGTTCTTCACCCTTGATCCGCACAAGCGGTCCCACCGAGCCGGCCACAAGGATGCTGTTATCCTGGTCAGCGGCCTGACGTGCAATGCGGGCACCGGCGGTATTGATCTCTGCAACCCTGTGTCCCAGGCCAATGGCGGCAAGTTTTGTATAATTGGCACCAAAAGTATTGGTTTCAATCACCTGCGCACCTGCGGCAACATATTCCCGGGCCAACTCAAGGACCAGGGAGGGGCGGATGAGATTCAGGTGCTCGAAGTTGCTGTCAAGGCTGATACCCTTGGTGTACAGCATGGTGCCGACGGCTCCGTCACCTGCCAGTATTTCGCTTCTGAATCTGTCGATAACTGTTTTATTGTTCATCTTTACTGTACTCTCCGGATTATCCGCTGTTGCCCGTTCCACCATCTTGGGGTATAAAGATGCCTCACTCAATCACTACTATGGAGCATTCGATGCATGCACTTGTTCAATGGCTGCTGGATACTATCGGCGCCATGGGGTACCCAGGTATATTTCTGCTCATGGCCATGGAGAGCTCTATCATTCCGGTGCCGAGCGAGCTGGTCATGCCGCCAGCCGGTTATCTTGCCTATCAGGGGAAGATGAACCTGACGGCAGCCATTCTCTGCGGAACGTTTGGCAGTCTGGTGGGCGCCTATGCAAACTATTATGCAGCCCATTACCTTGGCAGGCCGCTGATCATCAAATACGGAAAATATGTACTGATCCCGCCGGAGAAATTTGCACGGGTGGAACGCTTTTTCCTCAGTCACGGAGAAATTTCCACGTTTATCGGGCGCTTGCTGCCGGTGGTGCGCCACCTCATTTCGATCCCGGCCGGGCTGTCGGGGATGAACCACCTTCGTTTTTCACTGTACACACTGTTGGGGGCCGGCATCTGGTGTAGCATTCTCGCCGCTATCGGCTATATCATCGGCGAAAATCAGCAGCTGATAATGCAGTATGCACATCAGGCCCTGGTATGGGTAATTCTGTTCAGCGCCCTTCTGGTCGGCGTGTACATCTGGTGGCAGCGCAAGCGTAATATTAAAGCGTAAAGCGGTACAGAAGGCAAAGTTATTTTTATAACAGGATGTTAAGCTTGATGGATGGCACAATGCCTCATACGCATGGAAGCTGTTTTTCCTGCCGCTGGACTGCCGTCGATCACGGAAACACCTTGTCTGGAGGAGTACTTAATGCAGATCAAACGAACCGGCCGCATTCACTATCTTGCCACTGAATTCAGCGGCTCCACCTGTTCCGTACAGGGGTTCACCACCCGACACGAGGGAGTCTCGCGGCCTCCCTACAACTCTCTCAACCTGGGGACAACCACACTGGATCAGCAGCACAATGTGGAAGGAAACCGCAGCCTCCTGACCCGTGCGTTCGGAATTGCCCAGGAAGCGCTCGTAACTGTTCGCCAGGTACATGGCAGCGACATCCTGGTCATCGATGAGCCGAACGACGACTTTTCACATTTTCTCAGCATAGAAGGGGATGCCATCGTCACCAACCAGCCCAGCGTGATGATCGGCGTCTGTGTTGCCGATTGTGCACCGATTCTGCTCGTCGATCCGGAGAAGAGGGCCATCGCTGTGGTGCATGCCGGGTGGCAGGGGACCGCTGCAAAGCTGGTCCAGAAAACAGTTGCCGCGATGACCTCGTTCTTTGGCTGTCAGCCCGGGGGACTGCAGGCAGCTATCGGCCCCTGCATAGCGCCCTGCTGTTACGAGGTGGATGCGCCGGTCAGGCAGGCGTTTCAGCATAATGATGCTCCCTGGGATTCCTGCACCGAGCCGAACGGCGAGGGGAAATGGCGTCTGAATCTGGCCGAAGCAAACCGGCAGCTGCTTACTTCCGCTGGTGTGAAGGCAAGCTCGATTCAGGTATCGGGGATGTGTGTCAGTTGCCAGCGGGAGCTGTTTTTCTCCTACCGCAGGGATGACGGCGTGACTGGACGACAGATGGGATTCATCATGCTGAAGTAAAAACGGTCTTTTCCGCTGTGGGTTCGTTGCCGTTCGAAACTGTGCGGCGTACCTGTCAGTACGCCTTCGCGCGGCTTTTCCTGCGCCTGCCCACAACGAAAATCCTCGTTCAAGGGAGATCTTGATGCTCGCCAAAGTCCTCAGCAGCGCACTGATCGGTATTGATGCCATTCTTGTGGATGTGGAAGTTGATCTGGCTCCCGGCCTGCCGGCTTTTGCCACCGTGGGTCTGCCGGACGGCGCTGTCAAAGAAAGCAAGGACCGGGTGCGGGCGGCACTCAAAAATTCCGGATATGATTTCCCGGCCCGACGCATCACCGCCAATCTGGCGCCGGCAGATATCAAGAAAGAGGGTGCAGCCTACGATCTGCCGATTTCCATAGGGATTCTGGCGGCCACCGGAGTGATCAAGGCTACTCTGCTGCAGCAGTACACCCTGTTGGGCGAGCTTTCGCTGGATGGCGGCCTCAAGGCGATCCGTGGAGCGCTTTCCATGGCTGTGGCAGCCCGGCGGGCCGGTTTGGCGGGGATCATTCTGCCGCTGGAAAATGCCCCTGAAGCGGCGGTGGTGGAAGGACTCGATATCATCGGCGCCACCAGCCTGTCCCAGGTGGTGGAATTTCTCTCCGGCCGGGAAATGATAGCTCCCTGCAAGGTTGATCTGGAAGCGCTTTTTTCCAGCGGCAGTGACTATGGCGAGGATTTCAGCGAGGTAAAAGGGCAGGAGCATGCCAAGCGTGCCATGGAAGTGGCTGCCAGTGGCGGTCACAATCTGTTGATGATAGGACCTCCAGGATCGGGCAAGACCATGCTCGCCCGGCGCATTCCCACCATACTGCCGGCCATGTCCTTTGACGAGGCCATTGAAGCTACAAAGATCTACAGCGTCAGCGGACTGCTGGATAATGAGCGCGCCCTGCTGGCGACCCGGCCGTTTCGCTCCCCACACCATACCATCTCGGATGTCGGACTGATCGGCGGCGGTACCACTCCCAAGCCGGGGGAAGTGTCTCTGGCCCATAACGGGGTCCTGTTCCTGGATGAGCTGCCCGAGTTCAAGAAGAACGTGCTGGAGGTGCTGCGACAGCCGCTGGAAGACGGACGCGTTACCATCTCCCGCTCCCTCCTCTCCCTGACCTACCCGGCCCGGGTCATGCTGGTGGCGGCCATGAATCCCTGCCCCTGCGGCTATTTGGCCGACCCGATCCACCCCTGCAGCTGCACCCCGATTTCCATCCACCGTTATCGCTCGCGTATTTCCGGACCACTGTTGGACCGGATCGATATTCATATTGAAGTGCCTGCAGTGAAGTACCGCGACCTGGCCGACCGAAGTGAGGCCGAAAGTTCGGCAGCGGTTGCCATGAGGGTGGAGAACTCACGGAAAATTCAGCTGGAACGCTACAAAGGAACCAGGATTCACTGCAACGCCCAGATGACTCCCCGTTTTATCAAGAAATACTGCGAGCTGGATCCGGCTGGCAACCGCATGCTGGAACTGGTCACCGACCGTCTCGGTTTTTCGGCCCGCACCTATAACCGCATTCTCAAAGTTGCCCGCACCATAGCTGATCTGGAAAGGAGCGAATCGATCCGGGAGCAGCATATCGCCGAAGCGATTCAGTACCGGAGTCTGGACCGGAAAACAGTTTGACTCTGTTTCGAACAGGTTAAGGTGCCACTCCAAAAACGGAGATTCCCAGGTATGCGGTGTAGCCGATGTAGCAGGAGAGCAGCAGAGCCCCTTCGATACGGTTGATTCTGCCCGGTCCGCGAAAGCCGTAGCCGATAATAAACAGAGAAACCGTAAGTACCGCCATCATCGTCATATCTCTTGAAATGACAGCCGGGTCAATGGCCAGGGGGTTGATCACGCCGGCGATCCCCACTACTGCCAGGGTATTGAACAGATTTGAGCCGATGACATTGCCCAGGGCAATATCATGCTCGTTCTTTCTGATGGCTGCGATGGATGAAGCCAGCTCGGGCAGCGATGTTCCCACCGCAATGACCGTGAGCCCGATGATCAGGTCACTGACCCCAAGGGCGTGGGCAATATTCACGGCCCCCCAGACCAGAATCCGTGAACTGATGATCAATAGAACCAGGCCAATCACCAGCCAGAGGATCGCTTTTCCCAACGGCATCTCATGGATAACCAGTTGTTCTTCCATCTCTTTTCCCAGCGCATCGCTCCGTTGCCGTAATCCCTGCCAGATAGTCCAACCCATCACGACGGAAAAGACCGCCAGGTGAATCCAGCCATCCAGAAGCGTCAGCTCCAGGTCCCACATGATCAGCAGCGCAAATCCGGTAACGACCGTCAGGATCGGCAGCTCCTTTCGCAGTACCTGGGAGTGTACGGCGATGGGGCTGATAAGGGCGGTAAGTCCCAGTATCAGCGCGATATTGGTTATATTTGAACCATAGGCGTTGCCCAGTGCGATGCCGGGGTTCCCCTGCCACGAGGCCAGTGCCGATACAACCATTTCAGGGGCCGAGGTGCCGAAACCGACGATCACCATGCCGATCAGCAACGGCGGCATACCGAAATAACGAGCCGTTGCCGCCGCCCCTTCTACAAAACGGTCTGCGCTCCAGACAAGCAGCGCCAGACCAACCACCATGGCAATAATTGAAACGGTCATTATGATGTGAGCCCTTTTCCTAGCGCCAGGCGCAGATAGTGGGGTTTGAGAAAAATAACTGGTACTTTACTTTGCGAGGGTTGAACAAGCGTACCATAGTTCCCGCCTTGATTAAAGCCCCCAGACAGCAGGGACGGACGGTGATTCCGGGATTGACTGGGGGTGAGCCTGTCAGATTAATTAAGCATTTTTCCATGGGGTCTGGTATTCTATTGGATGCGATAGCAATTGTTAAAATGCAGAGGAATAACGTACATGACGATTAGATGGTACCCCGGCCACATGAGCAAGGCTCATGAGCAGATTTCAGAACTGATTCGCAAAACCGACGTGATCATTGAGATCCTTGATGCCCGCCTCCCGTTCTCCAGCTCAAATCACCTGCTGGAGGAACTGCGCAGGAACAAGCCGTGCATAAAAGTATTGAACAAGCATGACCTGGCTGACCCTGCAGTCACAACTTCATGGGTACGCAGCTTCCAGACGGTGTCCGGTGTGCGGGCCCTGCCGCTCTCGGCAAAGCAGCTTTCCGAGGCAAAACCGCTGATCCAGCTCTGCAAGCATCTGGTGCCCAACCGGGGCAATCCGGGATATCCGGTGCGCGCCATGGTGGTCGGCATTCCCAATGTCGGCAAGTCCACCCTGATCAACACCCTGGCAGGCAAATGCATGGCCAAGGTCGGAGACAAGCCGGCCATCACGGTCCGTGCCCAGCAGATCGACCTGCGTAACGGCATCCACCTCTTCGATACACCCGGTCTGCTTTGGCCGGAAATGAGCGACCAGATCGGTGCCTATCGCCTGGCAACCAGCGGCGCCATCGGAGCCAATGCCCTTGACTACACCAATGTGGGGCTCTTTGCCGCAGAATTCATGCTGCGCCGTTACCCGGAACTGCTCAAGGCGCGTTACAAGCTTGCCGAACTACCTACCGATCCCTACGATCTCATCGAGGCAATCGGTCGCTGCCTCGGTTGTCTGATGCGCGG
>Ga0154406_1018_pt8 | contig 11212 bp, 12 predicted proteins | sample RifGroB2_FD_115910 | JGI IMG/M metagenome (GOLD analysis project Ga0154406, IMG submission 115910) | Geobacteraceae bacterium GWB2_52_12 | reverse complement strand
CCAAAGCAAAATCGTTCTATGTTGACCTGCTCGGCCTGCCTGTGGCTGGTCAGAGTGAGATGCTGATCGAATTTTTCCCTGGAGCTTCCACGACGCTGGGTGTCTCTCTTGCGCTGCATGAAGACGCCAGGTCGCTGGTAGGAAGGCACACCGGTATAACCCTTAAAGTGGAAAATATTGTCGCTGTATGTGAAACTCTTAATAACGGCGGAGCTCATTTTGTTGAGCCTCTGGAGTCCAGCCCGTGGGGTAAGATGGCCGTAATACAGGACTTCGACGGCAATATGATTGCTCTTGTGGACCGCTAAGTGATGCTTTTAACCGGTGATCTGAAGACCCCGAGACCTCGTGTGTGTCTGCGGTGTCTGTTTGGCTAGGATGTACTGCCATCGTCTGTTAATAGTTCTGTTGCTCTTTGTTCTGGTTATGAACGGTTCAGTCTTTGCCGCGCCACTACCGCGTATGCGGCCTTATACAGGTATTGGAGTAGTAGTTTTCCCCGGATCTGGTGATACGAAGAATCAGAATTTGCAATTGCAGCTGTATGAGGAACCGGGACTTTCACGGATTGGACTGTTGAACAGTTCCTCTTTGTCAGGAAATGAGTGGGTCTTTGGTCAGCCGGAGATGGCTGCCCCGTTGATAGTTTCTGCCCGCAAAGGAGTATGGTTGCGGGTCTTTTTCGATGATGCAGGCCGGGAAGCCTGGATTAATCCGGAGAATAAGGGACAATTCCAGTCATGGGAACAGTTTCTGAGGTTTAATACCGGTCGCATGCTGCCGGCTTTGAAGTCGCAGCATTATCAATTGCTGCAAAATCCCGGCGGGAAACTGCTTGCCACTTTAACGCCAAAGCATGTTTTCAAGGTGCTGAAGCTTGAAAGTTCCTGGGGAATGGTGCTGACGGAGCAAGGTCAGATCGGCTGGGTTCTCTGGAGTGATGGTGATGGCCGCCTGATGGTCGGCACCGGGAAAAAATAGCAATATTTGAAAATAATTTATTTGCCAGAAATTTTAGGGCTATTTGAGGTGCAAAATGAGAATTGAATTGGTACCGCCGGGAACCGGCGAGCTGACGTATGAAATCAGAAATATTGTTAACGTGGCTGAAAAGCTGCAAAAATGCGGCGTTAAGATTAACTGGGAAAACATTGGCGACCCGATAGTCAAGGGTGAAATTATTCCCCTCTGGATGAAAGAAATAGTTGCCAAAGCGGCAATGGACAACCGTACCTGGGGCTATTGCCACACCCGCGGGGTTCTTGAAACCCGCGAGTTCATTTGCGATACCACCAATAGCCGCGGTGGTACGCAGATCACGCCTGACGACATCATTTTCTTTAACGGACTGGGAGACGCTATCGCCAAAATTTACGGCAGTCTGCGCCCGGAGGCTCGGGTATTGATGCCATCTCCATCTTATACGACGCACACGCTGGGTGAAATAGGTCATGCTCACTCCGCACCCTCTCTGTTTCGCCTCAAACCGGACAATAACTGGTATCCGGATATGGAAGATCTCCGTAATCATGTGCGCTATAATCCGAATATCTGCGCGATTATGCTGATCAACCCGGACAATCCGACCGGCATGGTTTATACGAAGGAGATGCTGGAGGAGATTGTTGCGGTAGCCCGCGAAAACGATCTGTTTATCATTGCCGATGAGGTTTACATCAACGTTGTGTATAACGGTCAAAGCACGGTGCCGATCAGTGACGTAATCGGCGATGTCCCGGCGATATCTTTGAAAGGGATTTCAAAAGAGTTTCCCTGGCCCGGATCACGCTGCGGCTGGATTGAAGTTTATAATGGCCAGAAAGATGAGCGCTTCCGAAAGTATATCAATCTTATTCTGACCGGAAAAATGAATGAAGTCTGTTCCACGACATTGCCACAGACAGTTATTCCCGAAATCGTTCGTCATCCGGAATATTCAACCTATCTGGCCCAGCGTATCGCCAGCTATGAAAAGATGAGCAACATAACATACGATTGCCTCAGTCAGGTTTCGGCGCTGCAGGTTAATCGCACCAATGGTGCATTCTATATGGCAGTGGCGTTTAAAGATGGTCTGCTGAACAACCGGCAGTCGCTTCCTATTGACAACCAGGAAGTCAAAGAGCTGGTTGATGGCTTGATCAGCCAGCCGGGAGTTTCTCCGGATAAACGCTTCGTCTATCAGATCCTTGCAACAACCGGGATCTGCATTGTTCCGCTGTCTTCGTTTTCAACGCCATTGCAGGGTTTCCGCGTGACTCTGCTTGAAAAAGACGAAAATGAGTGCCGCCGGATCTACAGCACCCTTTCCGAAAAGATAGGGGAATACCTGAATTCCTGAAATGGATAGACATAAAAAATTAAAGGGGGAAAGGCGTTGGCCTCTCCCCCTTTAACTTTGTGTAACAAGATGAAAAATATGGTCAAGCTTTTTTGTCGCTATCGTCACTCTTTGGCTTGATTTCGATCTCGTCTTTACCATCTGCCGCCTTTTTAAAGTTGCGAATGCTTTTGCCTAGTGCCCCGCCGATTTCAGGCAGCTTTCCCGCCCCGAAAACGACCAGAACTATAATCAGAATGATGATAACTTCCGGCATGCCAAAACCAAACATTGTGCCCCCTTCTGTAGCTAGTTTTTACTATGCTGCACTATCTCATTGACACGCAAAAAAATCAAGCGATCTGAAGCATGCTTTCCTTTTCAATATTTCTGGTCAGCGTAGTCAACCCATCCGCCGGCCATTACCAGGGCCTTGTCGAAAGGGGAGATCTCGAAGCTGAATGTATTCTGTTTTACCCCCCCATTTATGGTCAATGACCCGGCTTCGATGTCGATGCTTATGGTTGCATTTTCGTCGTTGGCGAAGGAGAAAATCTGGTCGAGATCGGCTTTGGGGAGCTCGATGGCAGCCATGCCGCAGTTGAACATGTTCTGGCGGAAGATGCGCGCAAAGGATTCGGCGATTACGGCGGTTATGCCGTTAACTTCAAACACCCAGGGTGCATGTTCGCGGGATGAACCGCAACCGAAGTTGGCGCGGGAGACGATCACCCGGGCGTTATTCGTTTTTGGCCCGTTCGGGTCGAAGCCTGGCAGTTTCAGGTCTTCAAGGATATAGGGCTTCAGGTCTTCCTTGGTAATCTCGGTCAGGTACTTGGCCGGGATAATTTCGTCAGTATTGATGTCGCTTCGGTCGAGAAAGAGGACAGGGCCTCCGAATGTTTTCATATGGTAACTCCTTAATTGAGAAAAGTAGTTGGATAAATCCATCATAATAGAACGCGGATGACGCGGATGTAACGGGTTTACGCGGATTTTAAGCGGGTTCAGCGGTTTATCCGCGTTAATACGCTAAAATCAGATTTGATCCGCGTTCCATTGTCTTTGGCTTAAAGATATTTCCTCGGGTCGGCGATCTTGCCTTCAATCGCGCTGGCTGCAGCCGTTGCCGGTGACATCAAATGCACCATGCCTCCCTTGCCCATCCTGCCCATAAAGTTCCGGTTGGTGGTGGAAGCACAAACTTCGCCCTCTGCCAGAACGCCGTTGCTCATGCCGAGGCAGGCGCCGCAGGTCGGATTGGTTACACAGAATCCGGCTTCCATAAAGATGTCGATCAGCCCTTCATGCATTGCTTCCTGCTGAATTTTCGGGGTTGCCGGAGAGAGGATGCCGCGTACGTTCGGAGCCAGTTTGTGACCTTTAAGGATTTGTGCGGCGATGCGCAGGTCTTCAAGGCGGCCGTTGGTGCAGGAGCCTATGTAGATCTGGTCAAGCGGAGTGCCGGCCAATTCCGATACGGTTTTGACCTGATCCGGTTTATAGCCGAAGGTAATGGTAGGTTCCAGGGTTGAAACATTAATTTCGATGGTCTGGTCATATTCGGCGTCAGCATCGGCGCGCCACTGCGAATATTCTGCCAGTGCGGCCTCCTTGCCGGCAAACTCCTCTTTAATGAACGGCCAGAGAAAGTCTACGGTCGTCATGTCCGGCTGGCAGATACCGGATGTGCCACCCGCTTCGATAGCCATGTTGCAGAGCGTCATACGTGATTCCATGGTCATGGCATCAACTACGGCTCCGTGAAACTCCATCACCCGGTCGGTGGCGCCGTTAACGCCTATTTTTCCTATGATGTGCAGAATGACATCCTTGGCATAGACACCTTTGGGGAGTGTGCCGATTACGTTGAATTTGATCGTTTTGGGCTGGCGGAAAGCACATACACCTTTCAGGATGCCGACTTCCAGGTCAGTTGTGCCGATGCCGGCGGCAAATGCCCCGAAGGCTCCGTGGGTACAGGTGTGGGAGTCGCCCATGATGACCGTGTAGCCCGGACGGATGAAGCCGCGTTCCGGAAACAGGGCGTGACAGACACCATTGGCGCCGACATCGAAGAAGTCCTTGATATTGTGGCGTCTTGCCCAGTCACGCAGAATCTTGGCCTGAGTCGCGGTCTTCGTGTCTTTGCTGGGGGTGACATGGTCGATGACCGCCTTGATCTTGGTCGGATCAAACACGCGATCCTTATCGCGACGGATCAGGTCGTCAATGGCGATCGGAGTGGTGATCTCGTGACAGAGCACCGCGTCCAGACGCAGCACTTTGGTGCCAGGAAAGGGCTCGTTAACCAGATGAGCATCAAATATTTTTTCTGCTGTTGTTTTACCCATTTTTTGACCTCGCATGATTCAGTATTCCTGAACTTGTAGCATAGCTGACCGGAAAAAGTAAACCGGTGAACTTTTTTTTGATAGTGTAATATCGGTGTGAATACAGGACTGAATACAGGATTTGCATGGAAAACTGCCGAAGGCATGATATAAAGGCATCAACAAAATACGAGTCGCAGGGACCTTTTCATGAATCAGGAATATCTTAAATTAATGCTGGATTCGGTGCGGCAGGGGCAGCTTTCGGTAGACGGTGCTCTGCTGCAACTGAGGCAACTGCCGTTTCAGGATATAGGTTGCGCTCAGGTCGATCATCATCGTCAATTGCGTCAGGGGATGCCGGAAATGGTCTTCGGTGAAGGCAAAACGGCTGAGCAGATCGTGGCGATAGCAAAGGCCATGTCGGAGAGTGGAAGCAATATCCTCGTGACGCGAGTTGACAAAGAGAAAGCAGGCCTGTTTATAAAGAGTTTCCCGGCGGCATGCTATCATGCCGAGGCGCGCTGTCTGACACTCGAACATCAGCCGCCGGAACCGCGGGGGAAGGGGACGATTCTGGTCGTTTCGGCCGGTACGTCCGATATCCCTGTAGCTGCCGAGGCGCTGGTTACGGCCAGCTTTCTGGGCAACCAGGTTGATCATGTCTACGATGTCGGAGTAGCGGGAATACACCGGCTGCTGGCGCGTCAAGAGCAGCTGGCTGCATCTGCCGTAATCATTGTGGTGGCCGGCATGGAAGGGGCGCTCCCCTCGGTTGTGGGGGGATTGGTGGATAAGCCTGTTATCGCCGTGCCCACCTCCGTCGGCTATGGCGCATCATTCGGCGGTATTGCGGCGCTGCTCGGGATGCTCAACTCTTGCGCCTCCGGGGTGACGGTCGTCAACATCGACAACGGTTTCGGCGCGGCCTGTGCGGCAAGCTTGATGAATCGGATGTGATATGGATATAAAAAAGATAGAGGACTTGCTTGCTCTTCGCGGCAAAATAGCCATTGAATATGACTGGGAACGGGAAGAAGAGTCTGAGCTGAAAGCTGCTGAAGATGATCTGACTATTTTTCAGTCTGTTGAAAGATCGCCGTGACTATTTTTCAGTTATCGTATCGTAACTTATTATAAAAACAAGTGACTTATTGTAATAAACCGTTCCTGCTGGTCGAGGCAAAGGCGGCGGAACTTCAGCCATCAGCAACGCTGAAGAAGTTTCAGCAGGTTTTGATCAAGATGACATTTAAGTGTAGGGGGCGATACCTTGTGTTCGCCCAATACCTACCGGGATTCATCCAGTACCAAGGCAGTGGTTTTAGCGTCATCTTGATTGCGAATTGGAATGAGACACGAAATGCGACATTTTTCCGTGACGTAACAAGTATCTGTACGTTTTTTCGGGGTTTGCGGCAAGGGTGGCGGTGGAGCCGGCGGTGCACAGATGTAAGTCGCAATTTTGCAAGCCTTGCACGACAGCCCTCTTTAAATACTGGCATATAACATTAGATGCCTTGTCAGATTAAATGTTCCATTTGGGCAGATCGCCGGTTCACGCGCGCGCGTGAACTCATCAACAAGTAGTTAGGCAATAAGAAATGAATGAAGAAATAAAAGAAATCAAAGAGCTAAAAGTGGCAATAACAAAGGAGCTATGGAGAGTTGCGCCTGCATATCTCGTCTATTTTCTTGTTGCCGCAATAATCCTTGTAGCCATTTTTGGAAAAATGAATTATGGCGCGAACTTGCCATACTTGACGTCCTTAATAGTAATTGGGATTCCTTTTCTGGTCTGCTTCTGCCACTTGATGGCAAAAGCGGAGAATTACAGAATAAAGTTTACTGAGGCCGGAGGGGACGCAAAAGCAGCAAGTAGCTTCATAAGAGTTCTGATAATCATTATCCCGTTTATACTTTTGTACGTCACCTTGTTCTTTTTCAAGTTGCTTGACAGGATACAAGGATGAGCCCAACACGCGAATCGACCTGTTTCGCTTCGCTCTCAGGTCATCCGCAGCACCGTTACAGAGGAAAAACATGCAGTGTCTTCTCAATAAAATACGGAGGCTGAATCAGCGTGTTAGAAAAACATTTTGAGAATGTACTACAACGATATCCTGAATTGATTGAAGAGGGTTTGAAGTTTTCTGGTCGCCAAGTAAGCGTTGGAGGAAAGTACGTTGACTTGTTATTTGAAGACAGATTTGGCCAAAAATTAATTATTGAGTTAAAAAAAGGTATTATAAAACGCGAGCATGTTGCGCAACTATTAGATTATGAAGGTTATTTTCTGACGGCTGATAATCCAAATATACGGGTTATGCTTATTGGAAACCGAATCCCTCCAAACTTGAGGAATTCACTTGATCATCATGGATTTGAATGGAAAGAAATACCTGTTTCGGAACTATTAACATATCTAAAAAATAAAAATGATGATGAGTTGTTATCCCAGTTCAATGAAGAAGAAACGCTAACGGTTCACTACCTTGCTCCAACACCCATCATAGATAAATCCATTTCTAAAATGGCACAAACCCCTGCTTCAAGTATGGAGCAGGATGAGTTTGTAAATAAATGGATAAATGCCTACCCCAAAGCTGATCTGAAATTTTTCAGTAAACATATAGGTTTTTGCAGTGAGTTGAGAAAGAGAATATTATCGTTAGGCAACAATATTGTAGAGAAATTTGGCGATAAACAATTTGCTTTCTTGGACGGGGAAAAATGGTTTTTTGGTATTCATCCGCAGTCCTCGAAAGTCACTTTGGCACCGCTTACCCTCAGAACTACCGATATCAATGAATTGAGTTTAACAAAAAGTATCAGGGACATCTCAGAGAAAAAATACTTGCTGGGTGGTCAAGTTAGAGTTGATATTTACGACACGAACAATGCAAACAAAATTGATGTTGCTTTTGAATTGGCAAAACGATCTTTTTGTTCAGACCAAAGTATTGAGACTTGGCATAGTAGGAAACGCCTAAAATCATGACCAGAATCCCCAATACGGGACCACAATTGGGGTCAAGTTTGACTTTCTGCTATTTTAAGATTTGCCAGGAACCAGCAGATAGACAGGTTGGAATATGATCAGTGCTGCCGACGATAGAGGAAATTGCTATGTTTGAGGAAAAACCATGATCACCCTCATCCAAGAACTTGAACTACTGATGTTGTCGCCTCGCGAAGACGAACATCTTGAATTCAAGGAAGCCAAAAATCAGTACGACACCACCAAACTCTACAGGTACTGTGTCGCCTTGGCGAATGAAGGCGGCGGCAGGTTCGTCCTAGGCGTGACCGACAAGCTGCCTCGACGCGTCGTCGGCAGTAACGCATTTCCCAATCCTGGTGATATTCAAGCCAAGATATTTGAAAAGCTGCGCTTCCGGGTTAATGTGGAAGAGGTAAGTCATTCCGATGGCCGTGTAGTTATCTTTCACATCCCGTCACGACCGGCAGGAACTGCGTACCAGTTTGAAGGCGCTTATTTGATGCGCTCTACCGAAGATACCGTTTCCATGACCGAAGACCGGTTGCGCTGTATCTTCAATGAAGACAAAGCGGACTGGCTGGCGCAAAACACCTTGAAGGAATGCAGCGCTGATGATGTGGTCAGACTGTTGGACTCCCAGAGCTACTTTGATCTACTCAAACTACCCTATCCGGGCAACCGGGAAGGCGTTCTGGATCGTTTTGAGCGCGAACGGCTCATCATCAGACAAGGCGAACATTGGGATATTACCAATCTGGGTGCAATTCTGCTTGCAAAACGGCTTGACGAATTCCCCGATCTTGCCCACAAAGCTCCACGCGTCATTGTGTATGACGGCACGAGCAAGATGAAAACTCGTCTGGATAAACCGGGGATCAAAGGATATGCAGTTGGGTTCGAGGGACTGATAGAGTTTGTTAACGGGCAAATCCCCACAAACGAGATCATTGAGACCGCTCTCCGGCGTGAGGTGAAGATGTTCCCGGAGATTGCCATCCGTGAACTGGTGGCAAATGCTCTGATACATCAGGATTTCATGGAGAGCGGAAGCTCCGTGATGATCGAAATCTATTCGGATCGCGTCGAGATTGCGAATCCCGGCAAACCGTTCATCCCTCCAGAGCGTTTCATAGATGAATACCAGGCGCGCAACGAACGTCTTGCCGATCTGATGAGGCGCATGGGGATTTGCGAGGAAAAGGGAAGTGGTGTGGACAAGGTGATCCATGCCGCCGAGGTTTATCAGCTTCCAGCTCCTGATTTTCGTGTCGGGGAGCGACACACAAAAGCGATTCTTTTCTCACATAAAGAATTTGAAGAGATGGATCGCAATGATCGCATCAGGGCTTGTTATCAGCACTGTTGCCTCAGATATGTCATGAACCAGAAGATGACCAACCAAAGCCTGCGAGACCGCTTCAAGTTACCGGAGAAGAAGACGGAATCCGTGTCACGGGTGATCCGGGATTCGATGGAAGCCGAAATTATCAAACTGGCGGACCCGACTATTACTTCGCTCAGATATCGCAGTTATGTACCGTTTTGGGCTTAGCCGTTTATTTAGACGGCACCGGCATCAAGTCGCAGCTTATTGTTTAATAAATTGAAAATACATGGTTTTTTTATTTAGACGCTAAGTCTAAAACCAATTCTGTCGTTAGACTCTTGAAACATGGGGCAATGCGGTGTCGCGTCTGAGGGGAGAGCACAAACGTTGCGAAGATTTCGCCAAGACCGGGCGACTCAAGGGTACACCACTACGGGTGAATGTCCCTACAATGTCCCTGTAAATGTCCCTGTAAACTAAAGGCTACAATGGGTTTTCGGAGCGGTTTTATAATACTTATCCAATTCTAGACGCAGCGCGTCTAGAATTGAGAATGGACACATTACCAACAGATGATGTTGTAACATACCGATGAATAACGGGAATCTACCACTATGACTATATTATATCTCGATTGCCATGCCGGCATCTCCGGCGATATGACGGTAGCTGCCCTGCTTGATCTGGGGGTTCCACTGGAGCACCTGCAAGCCGAACTGGACAAACTTCAACTCCCGCCAGGCTCATTTGAACTCTCAATCAGTCGCACCGAGCGGCAGCAGATGCCTGCCTTGAAGTTCGATGTCGCGGTGCATGATCATCATACCCACCGGCATTATGCAGGTATCGACACCATGATCGCTGCCAGCGGGCTGTCCGACTCCGTAAAAGATAGTGCGAGAAGTATCTTCCGGCGGCTGGCCGAGGCCGAGGCGTTGGTTCATGGCGTAACCATTGAGGATGTTCATTTCCACGAGGTCGGTGCGATTGACTCAATAGTCGATATCGTCGGGACCGCCATCTGTCTGGATTATTTGGGCGTCGAAGCGGTTTACTCCGGAGCGCTGCCGCTGGGGAGCGGTTTTGTCGAAACCGCCCACGGGCGTCTTCCTGTCCCGGCCCCGGCCACGGCCGAACTGCTGAAAGGTTTGCCGGTGCATGGCGACTGCGGCCCTGGGGAACGGGTTACACCGACCGGCGCTGCCATCGTGGCGGCTCTGGCGCGCGGGTTCGGGAAGCAGCCCGCCATGTTGCTGGAAAAAACCGGGAACGGGGCTGGGGGCAAGGATTTTTCGGACTGCCCGAACATCCTGCGCGCCTTTCTGGGGAGTGTTGACAGAGTTGACCAGCCTGATGACGTGATCGTTGCCGAGGCTAACATTGACGACTCCTCGCCTGAAGTTCTCGGATATGCCATGGAGCGGCTCTTTGAAGAAGGTGCGCTGGACGTTTTCTTTACGTCGATCCAGATGAAGAAGAACCGTCCGGCTGTGATGCTGTCTTTCCTCTGTCGCCCGGAGCAGCTTGACCGGTTGGCGCAGATATTACTGACCGAAACGTCAGCAATCGGACTGCGCTATTATCGGGCCGGGAGGATTGTTCTGCAGCGGCGGATTGTCGAACAGCAGACCGAGTTTGGTGCTGTACGATTTAAAGAGGTTATTGACTCCACTGGTGAAGTGTTGCGCGCAACTCCCGAATATGATGATTGCCGCCGGATTGCCCGCGAAAAGCGAATTCCGTGCATTGAGGTCATGGAGCGGCTGCTGGGAAAAGGAGCGTCTGAAGCATGAGAGTTTCAACGTTGAGCATCGGAGATGAGCTGATCTGCGGCCAGTTGACAGACACGAATGCCGGCACTATAGCTTCCTTGCTGCTTGGGGAGGGGGTACGGATTCAGCGGCATCTAACCGTCGGCGACAACGAAGCGGATATTATCAGCGCACTGAGCGACCTTGGACGAATCAGTGATGCGATCATAGTAACCGGAGGGCTTGGGCCAACTGCGGATGATTTGACCTCCCAGGCTGCCGCGCGGGCCACCGGCAGGCGGCTGGTCATTAATGAAGAGGCGCGAACTCATGTTCGCCTGATGTCAGGCAAACTGGAAAACCTGATTGTCTGTCCGTTGGATGACAAGCAATCCATGATTCCGACCAAGTCAGCGATTATCCCGAATCCCAACGGCACCGCCTGCGGTTTTCATCTGATGCACAACGGCTGTTTCA
>Ga0154406_1103_pt1 | contig 11415 bp, 6 predicted proteins | sample RifGroB2_FD_115910 | JGI IMG/M metagenome (GOLD analysis project Ga0154406, IMG submission 115910) | Geobacteraceae bacterium GWB2_52_12 | reverse complement strand
AAAGTAGCCTAAGGGACGCAGGCATAGCATGGGTCCGTGGCTACAGTACCAGAAAAACGATTGTGATCAGTTACGTTAAAGGTTTTACGCTTCAGGTGGATATTCGATGGAGGTGCTGTATTCCTGGGGATGACATACGGGTGGTGAGTTCAACTGGGGTAGAGATGGAATAAGGAGGCAAAGGACCACAGGTGCGTCTGCAAAGACGGCAGCAGTCGCACATGACAAACAGTTGCATTCCTGAGTGGTGCACGGGATTGAGCTGTCGGAATCTTCTTTTTTCTCAACGTCGCAACAGATATCTGCCGCGCCTTCATGTACCAGAGCGGATGCGGTTGACACGATTCCGCTCACGGCAATGAAGGTTGCGACCAAAAGTATAATTGACAATATGTATCGTGAATGGGCAAACATGGTTTTCCATATTAGAAAATGCATGCCGGTTATGTCAAGGCAAAGCGCATCGTCAGGCATCTTTGCAACCTGACGGTACTGGCCGGCGGAGTGGTGCTGGTTGTGGTGCCGTAAACATCCACGAGGATGGAACGCAGCAATTACTGAAAACAACACTGCAGCTAAAAAACTGCTGCGCGGGGTTCCTATCCCCGAGAAGAGGAAAGGGCCCGCGCAGCAGCTCCGTTAAAGTACTCCTGTCATTACTTTTCCTGCGGTTGACCGAATTTCAAGTACAGTGCCGGCAGCACAACCATGTTCAGCACCGTGGAGGAAAGCAATCCCCCCAAGATGACGATGGCCAGCGGCGAGAGGATCTCGTTGCCAGGCTTGTCGGCGGCAATGGCAAAGGGCACCAGCGCCAGGCCCGCCGCCAGCGCGGTCATGATCACCGGCCGCAGACGCTCTTTTGAGCCCTGCACCACGGCCTCCAGCAACTCTTTCCCCTCATGCTCCATCAAATGCTGGTAGTGGGAAACCAGCAGGATTCCGTTGCGGGTAGCGATGCCGAAGAGGGTGATGAAGCCGACCAACGAGGCGACGCTGATGACCTTGCTGGTGAGATACACGGCGATGATGCCGCCGATGAAGGCCAGTGGCAGATTGACCATCACCAGAAAGGCAGTTTTGAACGACCTAAATTCTGCGTACAGGATCACAACAATGAAAAGCAGTGAAACGATGCTCAAGAGTCCGATGGTGCGGGTCGCCTCGGCCTCACTCTCGAACTGGCCGCCGTATTCGACAAAGTAACCGGGCGGCAGTTTGACATTCCTGTCGATCTTTCCCTTGATCTCATCAAAGACGCTGCGCAGGTCGCGACCGGCCACATTGGCCTGCACCACGAACTTGCGCTGCACATTTTCGCGGCTGATGCTGTTGGGCCCCTTGGTCGAGGAGACCTCCGCCACCGCAGCCAGCGGCACTTTGAGCCCCCCGCCGGCATCCACCGGAATCCGCCTGATCGCCTCGATATCCTGGCGGGCACTGTCCGGAAAACGGACCGCCACGTCGAAACTGCGATCACCCTCCAGGGTGCGCGAAACGATCTTGCCTGAGGTGGCCACTTCGATCGCCTCCGCCACCCCCTTTATGGAGAGGTTGTAGCGGGCCATTTCGCTTCTGCGCGGCGTGATTCTGATCTGGGAGATATCGAACTGCTGCTCCAGCGAAAGGTCAACGACACCGGGAACCCCGGTCATCTGCATCTTGATTTCCTCGGCAATGGCCCGATTGCGATAAAGTTCCGGTCCGAAAACCTTGATCGCCAGATTGGCGGAGGTGCCGGACAGCATGTGATCGATGCGGCAGCCCATCGGCTGGGTGAAGCTGAGCTGCACGCCGGGAAGCACGGCCAGTTGTTCCCGAAACTCGGCCATGACCTCATCCAGGCTGCGCCCCTTCATGATCAGCGGCGCCTCCATTTCGGAGATATTGGGATACATGCCATGCTCGTCCATCTCGCCGCGACCGGTCTTGCGCATCACCTTTCCGACGTTGGGGTGAGTGCGGAAGACCCGCTCCACATGAGACGCCACTTCGGCCGATTTTTCCAGCGACGTGCCTGGAGGAGTCGCAATAAGCACGGTCAGCGCCCCTTCGTTAAAAGTGGGAAGAAACGACCTGCCGGTCTGGGAAAGCGGGATCATGGCAAGGGCAAAGGCAAGCAGCGAGCCGGAGATGACCAGAACGGGCCGTTGCACCGCCAAGGTCAGCAGCGGCTGGTACAGCGCCTGAAGGGTGCGCATGACCGCACCGTCACCCTCTTTTTCCATGAAACCGGCCCGCGGCAGGAGATAGGAGCAGAGCGCCGGCGTAACGGTCAGGGCCACCAACAGCGACGCGCCGATGGAGACCATATAGGAAATCCCCAGGGGTTTGAGCAGCCGTCCCTCCACTCCGGAGAGAAAGAAAAGCGGCAAAAAGACCAGCAGGATGATCAGCGTGGCATTGACAATTGACGAGCGGATCTCCTTGGATGCGTCGAAAATCACTTTCAAGGGAGGATGGCGGACCTCCTGCGGCTTGCGGCTGTTCTCCTTCAGGCGCCGGAAGACGTTTTCCACGTCGATGATGGCATCGTCGACTATGACCCCGATGGCAATGGCCATGCCCCCCAGGGTCATGGTGTTGATGGTGATGTCAAAGATCCGCAGGACGAATATGGCGCAGATCAGCGACAGCGGTATGGCGGTGATGGAGATCAGCGTGGTGCGCACGTTGCCCAGGAACAGGAACAGGATGATTACCACCAGGATGGAGCCTTCCAGCAACACCCGCTTGATGTTTTCCAACGCCCGCTCGATGAAGTCCGACTGGCGAAAGATGTCAGTGTCGATGGTCATGCCGGGGGGCATGCTCTTCTGCAACTCCGCCAGCTTGACTTCCAGGCGCTTGGTCAGTTCAAGCGTGTTGGCTTCGGGGTGTTTCTGGATGGCCACCAGGATGGCCGGCTTCATGTCCACCGACGCATCGCCGACTCTGAAGGCCGCGCCGATCCTGACCGAGGCCACATCCCTGACCAGTACCGGAACCCCGTTGCGGCTCACCACTACCGCATTTTCCAGATCAACGGGGGACTGCACCCGACCGACCCCGCGGATCAGGTAATCCTGGCCATGCTCCTTCATCACGCCGGCTGCGAAATTCTCGTTGTTCCCCTCCACAGCGCTCAGCACCTCGTTGACCGAGACGCCGAAGGCCGCCAACTTCTGTGAATCGACCTCGATCAGGTACTGCTTGGTCTCACCGCCCACGGTCATGATCTGGGAGACTCCCGACACTGCCAGCAGACGCTTTTTGACCAGAAAATCGGCCGTTTCCTTCATCTCCGAAAGGGAATGGCGGTCACTGGTGACGGCCACGTACATGATTTCCCCCATGATCGAGGAAATCGGCGCCAGCATTGGCAGCGTCCCGGCCGGCAATGCGGCGGCCACCAGCTGCATCTTTTCGTTGACCACCTGGCGGGCGCGGTAGATGTCGGTCCCCCAGCCGAATTCCACCCAGACCGTGGAGAGTCCGGCAATGGAGGTGGAGCGGACCCGCCGCACACCGGTGGCACCGTTCAGGTTGCTTTCGATGGGATAGGTGATCAGGGTTTCGACCTCTTCCGGGGCCATCCCCTTGGCCTCGGTGATAATCGTCACCGACGGCGCGGTCAGGTCCGGCAGCACGTCCACCGGCATCTTCACCGTGATATAGGTGCCGACCAGCAGGATCAGCAGTGAAGCTATAACGACAATCAGCCTGTTCTCCAGGGCCAATCGTATGATTTTATCGAGCATGGAGCTTCTCCTCGTTTATTTGGTTCATCTGGGAACGAGAATTTTTCGTCCTGGCAAGGCTGTCGAGGGATTGGGAGGAGACGTAGCAGCGCTACGTCGCACGACTAATCTCGAAGACTTACGCAGCCAGTGCGGAAAAGGCTCGTTCCCATATCAGTGACCGTGGCCGGCGTGGGGGTCCAGCCCCTTCCCCACCGTCGCCGCCAGCTTGACGTAGTAGGCACCTTTGCTGACCACCCGTTCATGCTCTTTCAGACCCTCAAGAACCTGAACGCACCCCTTGTCCCGGGCGCCGATCTTGACTTCCCGCCGCTCGAACGCCTCACCCGCGGTCTGAATGTAGATGAACCAGCGTCCCTCGTCTTCCACCAGCGCCTCAGCCGGCACAACCAGAGCATTTTTAGCTTCGCCGGTACGGATCGCGACGTTGGCAAACATTCCCACCTTGAGACGGCTGCCTTTGTTGGGAACCTCGAAGATGACCGGCAGGGTACGGGTCTGGGGATCAAGCATGTCGCCCACGGTGACCAGCCGTGACGGCCGGAATTCTCCTTCCAGCCCGGTTACGGTAAAGGTTGCGCCCGCGGACTGAGCAGCCTTGCCGGCGTCGGCGGCCGGCAGGTTTGCCTTGAGCCAGAGCGTGCCGGTGTTGATGATGCGCAGGATCGACTGGCCTGCCTCAACCCCTTTGCCGTTGGTGGCGGCGATCTCCACCACCGTGCCGCTGACCGGCGCCCTGACCGCAATTCGGCCGGTGCCGGCTTCTCCTTTGACGCTGTTCAGTGCCTTTTCCAGCGGCTCCAGCGCCGACCTGGCGCTGGACAGTGAAAGCTCGGCCTCTTCAACCCGCTTCAGCGGCGCAATTTTGGCGTCGTACAGCCGCTTGGCCCGGTCATATTCCTGCTTGGCCAGGGTTACCCGGTTCTTTGCCTCGGCGTAACCGGCCGTCAACTGTCCCATGCCCCCTTCCAGACGAACCGGCGGTTCGATGTAGGCGACAACTTCACCTTTGGCCACTTTTTTGCCGATATAGGGCAGCACTTTGCTGCCGGAGATGATCCCGGACAGGGGGGCCGAAACCGTGGCCTCAGCGTTGGAAACCGGCACCAGCTCTCCCATGGTTGAAAAATAGGTGGTCAGATTTTTTTTCTCCGTCGTTCTGGTCATAAACTCAACATTCCACTGCTGTTCCTTCAGAAAAGGTATCGTGCCGCCGCCGCTACCGATGATGACCACCGGGGACCCCTCCTCGGCATGCTCGGCATGCTCGGCATGGTCTGCATGGTCGGCATGGTCTGCATGGTCTGCATGGTCTGCATGGTCTGCATGGTCTACATGGTCTACATGGTCGTCGTGCTCTGCATGTTCATCATGGGCCGCTTCCTGCTTCCCCGTTTTGGAGTGCGTTTCGCCCTTTTCATCCTTGCCATGTCCGGCTTCTTTCTCGTCATGATCAGTATGTTTTTCCTCAGCGTGTGCCTGGTGCACCTCCCCTTTCTTAAGCACATGCACTTCAGGGATGGTGAAACGGTCGGCAGATCCCTTCCCTTCGGAGATGATCTCCATAGAATACTCACCGGCAGCTGCCAGAATTAGCTCAGCCTTATAGATTCCTGGCCGTGTCGGAGCGGGCACGCTAAAGGAGACCGGTGCTCCGGTTGCCGGCGTAAAGACCAGCTTGAGCGGTCCTCCGGTCACCGGCTTCCAGTCCGCAAGGCGGGTCAGGTGAATCAGAAAAGCTGCCTTCTCACCGGCCACCGGTTCGGCAAACTCCATGAACAGTTCCGTTGTGGCCGAATAGGCAGTTACCTGCACGAATTCGTCTTTTTCCTCACCCTCGTCATGGGCATCCTTTTTCTTGGAGCTGCAGCCGATCAGCAAGGTAATCGAGAGCAACAGCAGGGTCAGGTATTTCAAGGAATCTACCCAGGTTTTCATTGTGCGCCTCCATCAATTTCGTTCAATTCCATTCCCACCGCTGCTTCCAATTTCGCCAGGGCCGTATTCCTGCTGTAGTGGGCAGAGAGGTATTCCTCATTCACATCAATGAATTTTGTCTGTTCCTCGATTACCGCCAGAATCCCCAGTTCGCCCAATCGATACGCTTCCTGGACAACCTTCAGGTTTTCCGAGAGCTGGGGGATGATCTCCCTGGCATAGATGTTTAAGGATTTGTCCGCAGATGCAAGTCGCGCATGGGCTGCCGCCACCTCCCGCTCTATGTTCTGCCGGGCAAAGGGCAGGCGGGTCTCCGCACTGCTTTTTTTGATCCGGGATTCCTGCAGGACAGCCTGGTTCCGGTCGAAAAGCGGGAGCGGAACCGAGAGAGTCAAGCCGATCAAATGCTCCGTGGAACGATCGTCCACGCCGCCAAACGATGTCACCGAACGTTCCCGGCTGTATGCCAGCCCCGCGGTGATGTTAGGCAGCCGCTCGGCCAGGGCCAGGTCCAGTTCCGCCTCGCCCTTGCTCTTTTCCGATGCCAATGCCTGCAGATCAGGGCGGTTTTTCAGGGCCAGGGCCTTCAGCTCCGCAAGATCCATGGAAAGACCCTGGGTGTCCACTGTGTCGGTTATCCTCAGATTTTCCAGGTCAGATGTCCCCATGTAAGAAAGCAGGCGCTGGCGCAACGGGACCAGCTCGTGCTCCACCTCGATTCTTCTCCCTTCGCTGCGAGCGGCTTCCACTCTGGCCAGATTCACGTCCAGCTCGGCAATATCGCCTGCGGCAAACCGTTCCCTGGTTATATGCAGAAGCTGGCTGTTGAACTCGACGGCTTTTTGCGCCAGATCAAGACGGCGTTCCGCCAGGAGCAGATCGTAGAACCCGCTCTTCAACTCCAGCAGCAGCACGCGTTCAGCATCCTTGATACGGCTTTGGAACCGGGTCGATTCCGCATCCGCCACGGCCAGTCGTTTCTCCCGCTTACCACCGATCAGGAATTCCTGGGATACTCCCACGGACATGCGCTCTTCCGATTCGCTGCCGGTCAGCTCCCCGGTAGCACCTTCCAGTTCCAGCACCGGATTGGGAAAAAGACCGGCCTTTATCTTACCCGCCTCCCCTATCCCCGCTTCTTCACGGAGCGCCTTCAGCTCGCCGTTATTCTCCCTGGAAATAGCTATGATTTTCCGGAGGGTGAGGATGTTTTCCTCTGCCTTGAGTGGCGGGGCCAATGCGGCACACAGTACCGCCGCCAGCGCGGCGACAGTGGTTACGTGTTTAAAAACAGTCTGTTTCAATTTATTCCTCCCTTGTTTCATTAACGGGACAGAAATCATGCGCCGCATGTGTGCCGCAAAGAGACACAGACACGGTGATTACGTTAGGAAAAAGAGGATCAAAACGCAACGGCACGCACACGACGCAGACAGAGCGTGTTTCAGGCGCACGAGTAGCGTGTCGACCGGTTAGGCGAGTTCAGCAGGGGGAATAAATTTATCGAGAAATACTTCGGGGATGAAACGGAATGGTTCGATGCTGCGGAGAGAAACTATGTGCGGAGAATGCTTGTAACCGACCGGCAGATACATGATTGAAAGATGCGAATGACTGTCGCAGCAAGAGGCGTGGTCTCCGTGATGAGTTGACCCCGGCCCGCCATCATGCTGGTGATGTCCATCAGGCGAAGGTGAGGAATCATACGCACAGGAAAATTCTGAAGCTGATGTTACCGGGCGGGCATGACCGATTTCCTCAATGAAGTGGTCGCTGTAAAACAGCACGTTCGCAGAAAACAAGAACAGAAAAAGAAATATCATGCCGACATTTCTTTTATGTACCAGCAGCAAATTAATGGATGAATTCATGCAGGTTTTCATTATCAAGTAATCTATGTGATTGCAGGAACGGGTGTCAAGATGTTTGTTTTCTGAAAACGGGGAAGAAGGAAGGTTCGGATTTCAAATTCATCCTCGCTCGTGCCGTCTGGCAAAGTTTTTTAGAGGGCCCTGTTCCAAACCTTCGAAAACGTATGGATTCAATATCTGGTTCATCCACAGCAGATTCCGATCAACTTCGTTCAACGACGCTTCGTCACAAACAGTCAACCAATTCTGCTCAATGCACGTAACCTGTTTAACGATAATGTCAACAGCCTCCTCTTCGGAGAGGAGAAATTGTGGGGCGGCAGCAATGCAGGTGGCGATCCGGCTTGAACGATCATTTCCCGTGACAAGCATCGCTTGAGTGGCAATTTGCCCATGGCGTGCCTGTGGGCAGATGTCATATGCAGGCGTCAGCGTCAGCATGTGGCCATCCCAGAACGCTGCATGATTGCGGGCGTGGTCGTCAGTATTGCCCACCAGGATATTGAACACGATGCGGGAAAACAGTTCGCGCAACGTTCCCGGAGCATTTCTGAACTTACTCCGGACAATCTCGGCCAACGTTTCGTAGCTTGCGTAACGAGCCATCATCTCATCCAGAGTCAACATCGTCAGTGCCGAAACAAGGCTCTTGCGCTGCCAACCGTTGGCCGTCGCCTTCCGATCGAAACGTTCGACAAGCAGCACATCCTTGCCGGCGGCACGTTCCAGAGAGACCAGTGCCACATCAATGTCTGCCATGGCAGCCAGTCTCATGACGACATACTCTGCTTTGACAACGGAATAGAGGTCGGTGGAGGTGGAAAATTTTGCTATGAATTTCCGGGTATCGTTTTCCATGAGAGCCTTGGGTCGTGCTCCACCGATAGAGGTACCATGCTGAAGTGCCTGGGCAAGCTCCGGAGTCAGAGGAATACCCTTCTCGACACGCTCGGCCGCCTCAATCAGCTCTTCAATTGGGGCACCGGAAGCATAACGTGGCTCGTAATGCGTAGGCGATAGCTGGAAATCCAGAGCGCCAATCCGGTCGAACCCGGACTCGATAAAATAACTGAGTTCATTGAGTGCTGCCGGGTCGATTCCGGACGCTTTATTTCCGAACTTCTTGTTCAGTATTACCCTGCGTCCCCAGGCATCAGGAGCCGCATCCCGCAAACACCCCGGAATGGAAAGCCCAGGGAGAAGAGGGAGCAGCCCTTGACGAAGTGGTAGTTCCGCATCGTAAATAGCTATAGCATTACTGCGCTGCAGGTAGCTTTTGCCGTAGTTGAAGACATATGTCGGCCCTACGGCCATCAGCTTCCCGGCCACCACCGGCTCTGTCGCCCCAGGGAGCCAGATCCAGACATATACCTCATCGTACTCAGAAATCATCGTTCACCTTCACGGTGCTGCGAACCAGCTGGGGAAGCAGAGCGAGTTTATCTTCTACCCGGCTTATATTCCTGGAGATATTCACATTCCCTTCATCCCCAAAAAGATTCACACCGACCAGATTGGCGACTTCGAACACCAGGCCTATCTCACACTTCGGGTCGCCGCGCTCGATCTTCTGCAAGGTCCTTCTGGAAATACCCGCCCGTCCCGCCAGGTCCTCCCCGGTCATTTTGCGCTCTTTCCTGCCGAGACGGATGAGTTTGCCTAATAGCTCTGAGGCATCACGGGTCTGGCGAAGATATGTACGGTTCACTGGAGATGCCACAAATCACCCATTGAGCACTATCGTAGTCAAGTAGCTACTTCTTGGGTATGATAATATACAAAATATAAAAAACGTCAACAGAATTTTCCTGTTTAGCTGTTGGCCCGCATATAAAACTGGCAAAGACGTCGGTAGTACAGATGCCGGATTTCGGCAGTCTCTTTAGCGATATGGGTGATCCTCCGCAACGAAGTCGACCAGTCTCCCGCCATGTTCGATTAAAACCTTGTCAGCTGCAATACCTTCGCGCTCCATTTCAGCAATAATGTCTTTGGCTCTCCACTGGGTCGGAATAATAACAACATCCACCGGCACGGTTTTCAGAACGTCCCTGAAAAGAATCTCTTGGCCCGTACATGGTACAAATGTGCCGACCTTCTCAATGTCTGAATCAACAACCAGAGGGAAACGGTGCGCATCCACCCCGAACTGGTGCATGAATGAAGCTGACTTGCCCGTCCCGCCCCATATTGCTACTCTGAGGCCGGCATCTGACAATTCTTCCAGCTGTATTGCTATTCTGCTTATTGAATGTGCGGCATGTTCAAAAAATTCTGCGGCCTGTTCAGCAACGCTCGCCATGCTTGCCGAAGTATTCAGTTTGACCAGACCATATACCACTTCACCGTTATATCCGTGCCCCATGGTTCTCAGCTCTCCCAGACGCTGCATGAGTGTCAGAAACGAACGGGTAGTAAAATGTGAAACATGCTCATAATAGAAATCAGATAGTCGACCGGTTTCGAACACACGATCGATGCAGGGCACCTCGGCAAAAAGCCAGCACGGCTTTGCCTGTTGCGACGCACTCCATGCCAGCGGCTCGAGCAAACCGGCCAGTTCGGTAAAATGCTCCAGTACATGCCGCACGATAAGCATATCAGGGCCAAAGGTGGTCACATCCTCGAATGGCTCAAACAGCCTTGCATGTACCTCAACGCCAGGACCGATCTCGGATTTTGCATTGGGGTCGAATCCGATAAAGCGACCACCCGATATGCATTGGGACAATCCCCGAACGAAATGCCCCTCTCCCGCCCCAATTTCGATCACCACAGGATTTTCCGGAAGTATTCCGGTCAACAATTGCATCGTGTCCGACAGGTGGCTCTTCCATATGCTCCCTTTATTGAACATCCGATTCGGATTTTCCTGATAGGGAACCGCGCCATACACAAAAGAGCTGTTATATACATGCGTACAGGCTGGACACTGCACAAAATCCAATGGCAGCTTTTCCATTGATTTTGCTTCAGCTTCACTTTTCGGCCAACCCAGGGTCGCAAGCGGCTGCACTCCACCTGCAAAAAAGGGCACACCGACATGGTAGCCACACACAGGACAACGTACAGAAAGAGGTTTTGAGATCATGTCACTCCCGTCGCTAGTATTCCGCTCTGTCATTTCGCTACTGATGGCCTCCAACCGACCGGAAGTTTTTCTCCACGACCGGCAGCCTCAACCGATGCCTCCAGGAACTCTTCAAGTTCCCGAATGGCCGACATATCTGCAAAGAGATTCAGACCGGCTTTATCCAGAAGTTCTTCACGCAGAAGCCTGCGCCGCTCGAGATCTTTTCCGAGGGATATAGCCAATGGGGCATATTCAGCAGGTGTCGCTGCAACAGGAGCGTCATTGACATCCATCTGTCGGTATGCTCCCGCGACGATCCTGCCTCGCATGAAGTGCCCCGGCCAAGTCACTATCGGCGTGCCGTGTACCATACCTTCATACAGCGTGTTTCCGCTTCCGAAATGAATCGGGTCGAGTAGTACATCCACATGCGCCATTAATTCCATAAACCGGTCCAGGGGCATCCGTGGCAGGACAATCACCTTCTCGGACAACTCGGGGAATGTCTTTTCCCATCGTTCTCTGAGCAGAGTTGTCCAGGTGCCGTATTTACCGCCTAAAATAACAATGTGCCCACTTTCATCGCCCTTGAGAATCTCGGCCAGTATCGGATCGAATTCCGGATGAAACTTGAAAAGCGCTTGCGGGCAGGCATAAATAGTTCCCGTTTCAGGCAACCCCAATTCCGAACGGCCAGCCACATGTTCAGGAATGATCAGCGGCTGGTAATGGCACGGCAAACGATTGAAACGGATTAATCTTTCCGAGTAATGATCATCAGCCGTATCCGGCT
>Ga0154406_1056_pt5 | contig 11696 bp, 12 predicted proteins | sample RifGroB2_FD_115910 | JGI IMG/M metagenome (GOLD analysis project Ga0154406, IMG submission 115910) | Geobacteraceae bacterium GWB2_52_12 | reverse complement strand
GAAACATGGTGGATGAAGTAGATGAGAACGCCAAGGCTTGAGAGAGTCAACAGCAGGGCGACGGAGACCGAAAATTGAGGTACAAAAGTGACCTCGTCGGTGCTGCGTATGATCCTCAGAGTGAGCAGACAGAAGATGAACGTCGAGATAAACGTGCCCAGGGTGATCTGGTTGCCGGTGTCGCGCATGAAATTGCGGAGCAGAAAGGGCCCGAACTGCTGTGAGGCGAGCGTGAGGGCGACAATGGTTATGGAAAAGGTGACCCCTGCCACGGTGATCATGGAACCGGAGACAACGGCGAGCAGTTCCCTGGCCCCCTCCGGTCCACCGCTATAAATCCAGCCGAGGCAGCGATTCAGCTTCTCTCCCAGCATCCTGTCCAGTGCAAAAACAGCCAGCCAGAGCACCACTACGGCGACAGCCATGAGCGTCGGCACAAACCAGTAGCTTGTGCGGAGGGTATCCCAGAGGGCGCTGATCTTCACCATTCCCGGTAGTTTCATTATGGTTGCTCCGCCGGATTGACCCCATCGGTTTTCTGTGCAGGTGCGGTAATGTTCTCCGTGATTGCCCGGGCTTGCCATGGGACGCATCGCCTACGTAAAAGAATAAAAAAGCCAGCAGCGCCAGTGCGATGGAGGGAAATTCGTCTGCAAAACTGTTGACTATCTGCTTAAGCCTCTCCAGGGCAAAACCCATATTTGCCTCCAGCGGTGTGCCCCGCCATGGTGCACGCACATGACCAGCTTTTTATAAAGTATAGCAGGTAAAATGACTGAAGGAGCGGGGACAGAGGGTAAGAAAACGGGAACTGACCGATGGGGTGCGATGCGGTTTGGTCGGCGGTTGAACATTCCCCGGAAGCATGGCTTCCAGGGAATGTTTCTAAATCCAGCTATTCAGGTTTAAAGAGAGGAAATGAGTTGTCTGCAGGCCTCTTCACAGCTGCGACAGGAGGTTGCGCAAATCCGGCAATGCCTGTGCATTTCCGCGTGTTGTTCGCATTGCTGGGTGCATTTCTGACAGACAACAGCACATACTTCGAGTTGCATCTTCATAATCTGAGGATCGGAGCCGGTCTGGCGGGAAATCATGCTGGCTGTTGCGCGGCAGATATCGGCACAATCAAGATTCATACGGATGCAGTTGACCAGCGTCTGCACCTTTTCCTCTCCGAGGCAGGCATCAGCACAGATATTGCAAGTGTCGGCGCATTCAATGCAGGCAGCGATACAGTTGACAAGACTTTGTTCATTGATTGACGACCTTCTGGGATGGGTTGCAAGCATATCCTGTGTTTTCATGGCATCTCCTTTTTGGTTGATACTTGTAAGGGTAGCTCAGATGCGACGTGGTGCAAGCTGTAGATTCAGACATGACAAAAATCTGCGCTGCGTGCCTTTGCAGTTCTGTATGGTAAAATCACTGGCATGACCGAGCATGGAGGGAACATGAAAGGATATCGGCCTAAACGGCTGCCGAATCATGTGGGTATAATTCCTGATGGAAACCGCCGATGGGCAGAACGGAACGGTCTTTCGCGGGAGGAAGGGTATCTGCGCGGTCTGGACCCGGGCTTGCAAGCCTTTCATATCTGCCACGATCTGGGCGTCAGGGAAATGACCTTCTACGGATTCACGCGGGACAACACCAAGCGCCCCGCCTCACAAAAAGAGGCTTTTCGCAAGGCGTGCGTGGATGCCGTGTATATGTTGGCAGGTGAAGATACTGAACTGCTGGTCGTGGGGGATCATCAATCGAAGCAGTTCCCGCACGAACTGAAACCTTTTACAAAAAGAACACGGTTCGGGAAAGGTGGAATGAAAGTCAACTTTCTGGTGAATTACTCCTGGGAATGGGATCTTTCCCTGAATCGGGCAGGAACAGGCAAGGACGGCAGGTGGTATGCATCGGCCGAAATAAGCAGGATCGACCTGATCATCAGGTGGGGCGGGAGAAGCAGGTTAAGCGGCTTTGTACCGATACAGTCGGTAAATGCAGATCTGTTCGTGGTGGAAGAATTCTGGCCTGATTTTCACCCCCTTCAGATACGGCAGGCACTTGAATGGTACGATCAACAGGATGTCACCCTCGGAGGGTGAGAGCAGACGGTTTTGGATATTGAAGCTACTCCCATGTGTACTGAACCGGCACATACACAATGATCAGCACCCCCAGCTTCTTGTTGAGCCCCATGATGGGAGACGTCGCCATCAGCCCCCGGTTTTCCAGAGAGGTCACTGTGGTGGTTTCCACCTGCAACGCCGCTTCAGGAAACGAATTGACCGCCGGGGTTCCTTCCAGGCTCTTGTTGGTAGCCAGCAACACTACCCCATCAGGTTTGACCAGCACGACTTCATTCACATTCGGCTCGCGGACGAAGCTGATCATGTATTGATTGATCTGGTCGTAATTGCCCCTGATCATTTCACTGCGCACCGCCCAGACCAGCGGCGTGGCAACCAGTTGAAGAAAGGCCGCGTTCTGCTCGGTGATAATGTTATCGGCTTTTTGCGTTATCTCTTTCCTGGTCTGTTCCACTGCGATCTGTTTCCAGAAAAACATTCCGGCAATGGCGGCAAGCAGAAGGAGGATCCCCAGGAGTCGCCAGTGCTTTCTTGCAAAACCGGGGGACGATTTACCCGCCTGGTATTGAGGAGAGATCTCGCCTGTGTCCGATGTGGATGTGCCGGTTCCTGCCATGTAGTACCTCCTCGAATAAACGCCAATTTGAAAACTGTTGTTTCTCTGTAATACTTAACAATATACCACTTTTTTCCAGAGCCCCAACTCCTGTACATGAATGGAGGATGGAGCAGAAACAACTGAAAGGGGAATCAATGGGCCTCTACAGCTTCAGCGCAATGAAAGGAAGTGAACTGCGTGCCTTGGATGGGGATGTGGGAAGCGTACGCGATTTTCTGTTCGAAGATGATGAATGGGATATCCGCTATCTGGTTGCGGACACTGGCGTCTGGCTGCCGGGCCGAAAAGTGCTGCTTTCGCCGGCCGCCCTGCAAGATCCGGATTGGTCCTCCGGCACCATTCCCGTAGATTTGACCCGGGAGCAGATCAAAAACAGCCCGGACATCACTACCGACCAACCGGTTTCACAGCAGATGCAGGCAAACCTCGCCGCGTACTATGGCTGGCCTTTCCTGCCGACATACCCGTATATGCCGGCCGGTGGATTCGTTCCTCCGCCCATTACCGATGTAGGGAATCTCACCATTGCGCCGGAGCCGCCCCTCGAAGGGCCCCAACTGCGCAGCTGCCAGGAGGTCATCGGGTATGCGATCATGGCGCGGGACGGCGAGATCGGTGATGTGAAGGATTTTATCATCGACACGGCAAACTGGAAGATATCCCTTGTCATCGTTGATACCGGAAGATGGCTGCCGGGGCGGAAAGTCCTTCTTTCCGCAGGAAATATGCGCCACCTCAGCTGGAACGCCCGTTCCCTGTCGGTGAACCTCACCCGTGAACAGGTGCAAGGGAGTCCGGAATACGATTCGAAAACCCCGGTCAATGTTGAGTACGAAAAGAGGGTGCTTGATTATTACGGCAGGCCAAGATCGTGAGTCTGACCCTGCGGCATCTCCATGTTTTCCAGAGCAGAGCCCCATGGAGGTGGGGCTGTTTTGTCAATAGAGCGGAAGATTGATGCTGTCAAACAACAACAAGACCTATTTGACAAAAAGGAGAGCGATTATGACTGAAATCAAAATAGAAAAGAAAAAATCGATGTGGCCATGGATGTTATTGATACTAGGGATACTTGCCCTGCTTATCTATTTCGTCGCGTTTGATGACCGCAGTGATATAAAAGAAACAAAAGAAACCACCAATCTTATAGATATCAAAGAAAACAACCCTACTGTTACAGAGTTCGTTCGCTTTATAGAAGTCGACAGCAGGGATATGGGACTTGACCACATCTATACCAATCAAGCATTTACAAAATTAATAGCAGCAACAAACGCTATGGCTGATGAAATTAAATATGACATACGGGCAGATGTCGATCAGGCTAAAGAATATGCAGCACAGATCACTGAAGATAAATTTGTTACCACGCATGCAGACAGCATTAGCAAAGCGGCAACTATTTTAACGAACGCGCTACAGAAAATGCAGCAGGATAAATATCCTGAATTAGCAAATGAAGCTGCAGAGCTAAGAAATGCATCCGATTCCATAAAGCCTGACATACTCACTCTTGATCAGAAAGATGCTGTTAAAGGGTTCTTCGGTAAGGCTGCCGAGCTGCTCAAAAAAATGAACTAGTTTCCATCCGAAAACTCCGGATGAGAAACTGTTGGTTTCCGATTTGGAAAGGAGGGATTTTTTGTCCTGGCAAAGAAATCGAGGGAATGCGCGGAGGCGTACATCGGTACGCCGCACAAGTAAGCCCGAAGATTGACGCCGCCAGGGCGAAAAAGAACCCTTTCCGGACGGAAACGAACTAAAAGTAACTTCACAGGAGTCACATCATGTCTGACAACAATAAGGATCTCTATTACCTTGAAGAGCTGCCGGATTACAAAGTTGCATCAGATGACCCTGATGTCAGGGGATGGGATGTTGTAGATGCCGATAACCGTACAATCGGGAAAGTTACCAACCTGCTGGTCAGTAAAAAATATGAACGTGTGGTGTATCTGGATGTCGAAATTGACAGATCGTTGCTGGAAGCTTGTCCTGATACGCATCACCCCCCTTCAGGCGAAGGTGTGCATGGTGTCATGGACAAGAATGGTGAAGATCACCTTATCGTACCCGTCGGGATGGTGAGCCTGGATGAAGAACGAAAAAAAGTGCTCACTGGCCAGATCGGCTTTGCTACTTTTACCAGAGCAAGACGATTCCACGAAGGTGCGGCTATCGAAAGGGAGTACGAATTGCTTCTGCTCCGCCTGTATACTGGTGATGACACCATTGACAGCTCCACTTTGTACGAAAAATTCTATAACCGAAAGGGCGTTTGATGATTGATCACCAGCATATTTCCGGGGAGGCGCGGAATTTTTCCAGGCATCCCTTGCTGCAAAAATAGTAAGAGTTCCCGGAATGCTCCTCGGAACCTGCCGCGCCGGCAGGATCGACATCCATGCCGCAGACCGGATCCTTTACGAGCTCCTTATTATCCATTGGTCATTGGCGCCGGTTCAGCCCCTTCAGGCACCAACGTCACCAACGAAGCGGTGGACACCGCTTCCCGTTGGGGCTTACCGCCGCCATGGGGCACCTCCCAGCTCGGACGATCCGTGGTAAACGGTAGCTTCAGCAATTTTCCCACGGTCAATTCTTCCGGTTGCTGATACGCCGCCACGCCGATGATGATCTTGTCCTGGGGTACGTTCAGCCTGATTGTGCCATGGAGGTAGTCGGGCCAACTGAATATGGTTGACCAGTTGGAATCAGTCTCCTGCTGCACGATCGAATGATGGATCCCATGCATCCGTGGAGTGACGATCAGGCGGCACAGCCGCCGTTCCACGTCGTAAGGCAGCCGGGCGTTGGAGTGGTGAAACAGTATCTCCATGAGGGTCAAAGTCTGCCAGATAGAAAGCCCGAGCGGTGAAATTCCCAGAATTGCAATCTGCGCCGCGCGCCATGGTACCGAGAACAGCATCTCTATGGCATGGAAGCGCAGGGCTGTCGAGGCATCCAGGTCCAGGTCGGCGTGGTGGGCCAGGTGGAAACGCCAGAGGAACGGCACCTTGTGGGTCAGGTAGTGCCACATGTACAGTGTGTAGTCGAGAAGCGCCACCGACAGCATAAGCTCCGCCCATACCGGCAGGCGGCGGAGTTTGAGCAGACCGAAGCCGTAGCGTTCCACCGCCATGGAAAGGGGGGCGGTCACCGGCTTTTCAGTCAACGAGATGGTGACTGCTGTGGTAACCGACATAAAGACATTCCGTGTGTCACGGACAATTTTGCCCTGCCGCATCTTCCGCAAGGGACGCTTGATCTCGAAATAAACAACGGTGGCAACAGTGCCCAGAACAAGAACAGCAGTAAGCCAGGGTGGTAGTTCCCGTTTCATGATATCTCGTGATCGTGCCATGAAGCCTCCTCCTTGCGTCTGTTATCTCGCCACGCCCCGGTGCACCATTTCGGCCGCCGCAGTCCAGGCCACATGGTTTGCCATCTCCTTCACATTCGGCTGCCACGGCACCTTCCTAAGGTTTGGTGAAACGCCGAGCAGCGGTGCCAATATACCGTCGCAGGCAAAGAAGAACGGGATGGCAAACGGGAACCCGACATAACGGGAAAGCTGCGGGTATTTCTTCCTCAAAGCGGAATAGATCGTACCCCACACGAGGGAATATGCAATGCTGAAAGCTACTTTTGCTCGTTTCTTTCCTGTCCTGCCCAATCTCCGCTGTAAAATCTTTTCAGCAAAATAGGGTCCGGCGATTTCATGGGCCGTCCCTTTCCTAACTCGTCGGTCACGTTTTTTCTGTTCCTTACTCACCAGCGGATCGAGCAAACGGTCCGCAACGCCCGTGAAAGCCGTAGCAGCAAGCCCGGCAGCCGCTGCCGTAATCAGCATCTTCTGATCCATATAGACCTCTTTTGATCTCTTCCTGTCAGGAGTCGGTCGGACTTAGGAAGTCGTAGAGCCCGACAGGCTCCTAACCCTTATTGAATTGTAGCACTACCTTCGGAAACGGCACGCGATATGGCATTAACATCAGGTCAGGTGGGGTTGAATTTTGGAAAGAGGCATCTACTGCCCAGTGAATCGGCTGAATAAAAAAAGGGAATGGAGGGAATGCATGGGAGGCACCACGTTACTTTGTTGAATTTATGATCGGTAAAACAGCCCGGCAGATTTACCGGAAGTACGGTTTCCTGCCCCCTCATGAGCGGGGTAAGGGACGAGGCGAGATTCCGCAATTGCCCGGTTTACTGCCGGAATGCTTTCATTTTTTGGTCGCTTTTTCCAGCAGTGTTCCCAGCGGCACAAACGGTTTCAGAAGATCATCGCCAAGCCCATGGCGCTGTTTCAGAAAATCAGGCCGGTTGTAGCTTAACCACACCTTGCCGTCGGCATCCTCCCATACCAGTGCTTTCATGGGAAGATCGATGGCTGAAGTGGGGACCGCCTTCATCAAAGGATTCCCCATCTTGGGGTTCCCGAATATCAGCAGTTGGCTTCCCTTGAGAGTAAGTCCCGCCTTGACCGCTTGGCTCTGATGGTCAATACGCGCAAAGAGGGTGACACCTTTCTCTTTGAGAAGTGCTTCCAGGCGACTGACCGTCTCTGGCAGGCCAAAACTGCTCGGGACGGTGGTCAGACCGTTGTCCGAGGCAATGGAATACAGCGGCATCATGGTCATAACTAGTGCGATTAAAAACGATTTCATGGCTGCTCTCCTTTGTGTAAGTTCCTGGATTGTACCTTGATCATTCTGAAATTGTAACACCACTACCTTCGGAAACAGCATTGGCATCGAAAATATATTTATTTGAAGATCATCAAAGTCGTCAGCGCCCCGAATCAGACGACCGGCAGACCGGACAATATCTTGGATTTTAAAACCTTTCGAAAATCATGCACGCGGATCAAATCTGATCAATTCGGATAAAGGCGGATCAAGCCTAAACCATTGATTCTGGTTTTTGATTGATCAGATTTTATCAGATTCTATCCGAAGTTATCCGCGTGAAGTGCCTTTACAGACCGCCGAAATAGCTACGTTTCCTCAAATTTATATCCGACTCCATACACGGAATGGATAAGTTCGGTTTCCGGCGACACGCCGGAAATCTTTTTGCGCAGGTTCTTTATGTGGCTGTCGATTGTCCGGTCACTGACCACCCGTTGATCGGGGTAGATGTGGTCCATGAGCTGATCTCGGCCATAGATGCGGCCGGGATGGGCAGAAAGAAAGCCGAGCAGCTTGAATTCGACAACCGTAAGCTCCAGGTCGCGACCGTTCAGGGTTGCCTGGAAGCGCTCCGCATCCAGTTTCAACAGGGGGAACGCTCCCGGCGAATGTTGGCAGGTAGCTCTGCGCAGCACCGCTTTAACGCGCGCCATGACCTCCCTGGGACTGAACGGCTTGCAGATGTAATCATCGGCGCCAAGTTCAAGACCGATAAGCCGGTCGATCTCTTCAATGCGGGCGGTGACCATGATGATGGGAACTGATGAAAAGACACGGATCTCCTTGCAGATATCCACCCCGTTTTTGCCCGGCAGCATCAGGTCGAGCAGGATCAGTGCAGGCATCCGTTCCTTCACCGCCGGCAGAACATGGAGTCCGTTCTCCAGACACCATGGTTCATATCCCGCCTGACTTACATAATTGCTCAGCAGTCGCGACAACTTGGGTTCGTCTTCTACAATCAGAATAACGCCGTTCATCGGTGCACCTCTGATTCGGGAAGGGCGATTCTGATCCAGACGCCTCCGAAAGGTGAATGGAGCGCCTCGATTGTCCCTCCATGGGCTTCGACGATGTTGCGGCAGATGGCAAGACCGAGACCGGCGCCGCCTGTTGACCTGCTGCGAGATCCTTCTACCCGGTAAAGGCGGTCGAACAATTTTTCGCGATCCTCTTCGGTAACGCCCGGCGCGCTATCTTTAAAATCAACTGTTGCCCACCCCTTACGCGATGCAAGCGCTATTTCCAGACTCCCCCCCTGATCTGTATATCTTCGCGTATTTTCCAGAATGTTGTCGAAGAGCTGTGCCAAACGATCGGCATCTGCACATACATAAACAGCATTTTCCGGCAGAAGTTCACTGACTGTCAGCGATCTGTCGATCAGTTTTGGCCGTGCCCGCTCTACTGCTTCACCCAGGAGCTCCCCCAGGTCGAGATCGGCTTTGCGGTACGCCAGTGCGCCCACATCAGAAAGCGCCAGTTGGTACAGGTCTTCAACCAGCCTGTTCAACCGGGACACTTCGGCCTGCAGAGAACCGATCGATTCCAACGACAGATCCTGGATCCCGTCCTGGATAGCTTCGAGCTCCCCTTTGAGAATGGACAGAGGTGTTCTCAACTCATGGGATATATCCGCCACAAACTGGCGCCTGGCGTACTCGTTCTTTTCGAGAGTCAGCGCCAGGGAGTTGAAATCCCGGGAAAGGTGTCCGAATTCGTCATCCGAGTCGACAGGAATCCGAATGTCATAGCGACCTGAGGAAAGGTGGCTGGTGGCTGCAGCCAGTCTTTTGAGCGGACGAACCAGCAGGCGGGCCAGGGGGAGTGTTATCGCTGCAGCAACCACCAGCATGAGCAGGGCAACCAGAGCGAAAACATGTTTCTGCTCCTTTACGAAGCTGAGCTGATGGACATCCGAGAGGAGCTTGCTGGGAGGCATCCCCAGATACCCCACCACAGCTCCATTAACTGATATGGGTGTGAAATTTTCGATCTCTGCACGATTGCCGGAGCCGAAAATGTGACTCCGCTTGGCGTCCAGTACCACGATACGCCTTTCCAGTCGGTGGTGCCGTTTGGTCTGGGGTGATTTCGGCTGTTCGAGGGGGGGGCGTTTCATCCAATGAGCCGGATCTTGGGGATGTTGTGGAAAATCCTCGGCAGCCGTTTCACTGATCAGCCGGGAGATCACATCAGGCTGTTGCTGCAGAGATTCCCAGCTTCCCTCCATGCTGTACGCCTGCCCGAATTTTGCTGCCAAACGCTCCAGTCGATTCTGTTCCAGCTGGTTGACGTATTTGAGGAACCCGCGATCCATGCTCCACTGCATGATCAGGAACATGCAGCAGACTATGATCCCGTTAGCGGCAAGAATTGCCAGAAAAACCCTGTAGGTTACATTTAATTTCATCGTTGAGTGCTCGAATACTGCAGTAATGCCTGCTTTATGTACATGCATCGTAGTCAGGTTTACTGCAAATGGGAAGGCTGATTCCGGACGTAGAGCGAAAATCCATATTTTCTCCATATTCACTGCACATTGTGGGTGTAGGTTGTTTTTCAGATTCAAGATAGACGGAGGACGTAAGGGGGTGACGACAGAAAGAGTAAAAGATAACAGTATGCCTAAGTGTAGCGAGACAACCAATCAATCCGAATCTCATCACCAGGAGGTAAAACCATGTTGAACCGAAAATGGATGTCAAGAATAGTAATGATATTTTCTATCACGGCGTTAACCGCATTTGCCGGTATCGCAGCAGCAAAAGAGGGCGGAGGCCGGGGCGGAAAGCATTGCGGCACACACGAGCGTCATAATTTAAAGAAAATGGAAAAAAGACTGGGGCTGACCGACACTCAGAAAACACAGGCAAAGGCGATTTTTCAGGATAACAAAGAGGTTGTGAAACCGCTCTACACCAGCTTGCGTGAAAACAAGAAAACCCTCAGGTCGTTGATGCATGCCGAGACTATTGACGAAGCCGCCATTCGTGCCGAGACTATCAAAATTGCAGGAACTCAGGCTGAACTCAACGTCAACAAAGCAAAGACATCGGCGCAGTTTCGTGCAATCCTGACTCCTTCCCAGGTGGAAAAATTTAAAACCTTTGAACGCAAGGGTCACAAGAAGAATACTGAACCTTGCCCCTGCTCTCCCACTGCCTGATCTGCAGATAAAGGCATAAGAACTAGTCTGCAACAAGGCATTTTGTAAAGAAAGAGGGATTGGCTATTATGGCCAACCCCTCTTTCTTTTTCATTAATGCCTGCAGGACGAGGGTCAGGAATTTCATCCCGCGCTTCCTGAAGGATCAACTGTTTCTCGTGGGATAGCGCGAAAACTTTACAGAGGATCCGGGAATTATCACATCAGCTGCATAATCTCAATACTTCAAAAGCGATATTCTGCAGCGGCATCACCTTGTTGACCCCGCCCTGTTTCACCGCTTCGTGCGGCATGCCGTAGACCACGCAGGTTGCCTCGTCCTGGGCAATGGTGACGGCGCCTGCGTCGAACATCTCTTTCATGCCGCGAGCACCATCATCACCCATGCCGGTCATGATCACCCCCACCGCGTTCTTGCCGGCATAGCGGGCAGACGAACGGAAAAGTACATCCACCGAGGGACGATGACGCGAAACCAGCGGGCCGTCCTTGATCTCCACATAATAGCGGGCTCCGCTGCGCTTCAACAATACATGGTGGTTGCCCGGTGCGATCAATGCCCTGCCCCGCACCACGGTGTCGTTGTCCTTGGCTTCCTTGACGGTTATCCGGCAGATGGAATCAAGGCGCTTGGCAAAGGCGGCGGTAAAATTTTCCGGCATATGCTGCACGATGACGATGCCGGGGGTATCTTCCGGAAGCATCTCCAGAAACACCTTGAGCGCTTCGGTGCCGCCGGTGGAAGCCCCGACCACCACCACTTTTTCGGTGGTCTGGATCATGGCCTTGGCATTCGGCTTTTCCATGATCACATCAGCCGTGTATTTGGGCGAGATTTCCTTCATGGTGCGCATGGCCCTCAACGGCCCTAATCGCGCCGCAGCAGCCCCCTTGACGGCATCGCAGATGCGCACCCGCGACTCCTCGATGAACTGCTTGGTGCCCATTTTAGGCTTGGTGATGATATCGACCGCACCGTATTCCAGGGCTTTCAGAGCCGTCTCGCTGCCGCTTTCAGCCAGGCTGGAACACATCACCACCGGGATCGGATGCTGGCTCATCAATTTCTGAAGAAAGGTCAGGCCGTCCATGCGCGGCATTTCCACATCCAGGGTGATTACATCCGG
>Ga0154406_1012_pt6 | contig 11808 bp, 10 predicted proteins | sample RifGroB2_FD_115910 | JGI IMG/M metagenome (GOLD analysis project Ga0154406, IMG submission 115910) | Geobacteraceae bacterium GWB2_52_12 | reverse complement strand
GGGCTGGTTGACGAACTCTCTGAAAACAGCTCCCGACTATGAAATTTAACGACCGGACAGCCAGCCAGAAGGCCGGTTACGAGCAGTTATTTTCTTGACAATTACTGTCTGCTTCCGTAATTATTTACCGCATTAATATACATCATGGAGCGAAAGAATGCGCCTCTCTACAAAAAGCAGATACGGCCTGCGAGCCATGTTCGACATCGCCTACAACTGCGGCCCGGAACCTGCTCAAATACAGGATATATCACGCCGGCAGCAGATTTCCCCCCGTTACCTGGAGCAGATTTTCCAGAACCTGAAACGAGCCGGACTACTGAAAAGCAAGCGCGGTCCTCAGGGCGGATATGCCCTGTCACGCAAACCGGATGAAATAACCGTTCTTGAAATCCTTAATGCCACAGAGCAGGATGTTCTGCTGGTTGACTGCGGAGGAATCACGCCTAAAAAACTCCGGCGGAAGTCTGAGTGCCCATTTGAAGGGAAATGTGTCACCCAGACCGTCTGGGAAGAAGCGAACTCGCTGCTTGATACTCTGTTTGGCGGCATGACCCTTCAGACTCTCTGCAAGCGCGCTCATGATATGGGGATCAAAAACGAGGTTGATCACCGCGTGATGTACTACATCTGATTCTCCTGCAGACATGCCGAAACAGGAAAGGGCGGCCTTCTCAGCCGCCCTTCTCTTTTTTAAAGATCCAGTATCATCGCATTTTCGTCGCAGTCCGGAAATTTCGGACATTTGATACAGTCCCCCCAGACTTTATGCGGCAGCTCCGCCTTATCCACCAGGACAAAACCATGCTTGCCGAAAAAATCCGGTTTATAGGTCAGGCAGAATATACGCTTTAATCCTATTTCACGCGCTTCGGTGATACAGGCCTGCACCAGTTGGCTGCCTATGCCCTTGCGGCCCGAATCTTCATTTACCGCGACGGATCGCACCTCGGCCAAATCCTCCCACACGACGTGCAGCGCGGCGGCTCCAAGAAGGACGCCATCCTCTTCATAAACGTAGAAATCGCGCAACGACTCGTACAGTTCCGATAACGAGCGGGAAAGCATATCCCCCCGATTTGCGTATATCATCAACAGTTTCTGGATATTTTTTACATCTGCAATCTGTGCTTTTCTGATCATGCAACTCCCCTTCTTATCTGGTTTCCATCCGGAAACTCCGGATGAGAAACTGTTGGTTTACGTTTCGTAAAGCGGTAATTTTTCCACCTGGCAAGGGGGGACCATTTCCGGACGGAAACTATCTGATGCCGACTGATACCGGTTGCGGCTTCAGCACCCTGATGAGCTCCGCCGGAACCATCCCTACCAGATAGCCCCGTTTCCCGCCGTTGATGTAAATTTTCGGCAAACCGGCGATGCTCTCTTCCAGGTACACCGGCATGGGATGACGCGTCCCGAATGGCGACGTGCCGCCTACAAGATAGCCGCTATGCTTCTGAGCTGTCTCCGGCGAGCAGGGCGAGACCAGCTTTACCCCGATCACACGTGCCAGCTCCCTGGTCGAAACCTGCAGGTCGCCATGCATCAGCACGATCAGCGGTTTGCGGTTTTCATCCTCCATCACCAGGGTCTTGATAACTGTATGCTCGTCGACACCCAGTTCACGGGACGAAGCAGCAGTGCCCCCTTTTTCCTCATAGGCGTAGAGGTGATCGCTGAATGCAACCTTTTCGGCACGCAACTGGCGTACTGCGGCGGTTACCGGAGCTTTTTCCTTCGCCATCTCAGCAGATCCTCGGCAACTGTTCGCCCGAAAGCATATCAACCGACCTCATCCCGCCAACGACCGTTTCCATCTGCACCCGGCCGGCAGAACCGCCCTCAACCGTGCCGATGATCGCCGCATCGGCTCCCAGCGGATGCTTTCTAAGGGCCGCCAAAGCGGCATCGGCGGAATCAGCGGACACGAACGCCAGCAATTTGCCTTCATTTGCAACAAAGAGCGGATCAAGCCCCAGAATCGAACAGACGCCGCGCACAGCCAGTTTGACTGGCAGGGCATCTTCACGGAGAGTGATGGAAACGCCCGACTGCTGGGCAATCTCCTTGATGGTGGTTGCCACGCCGCCACGTGTCGGATCGCGCAGGACATGGATTGCAGCGCCCAGCTCCCCGACAAGATCGGCAACCAGACCATTAAGCGCCGCTGAATCGCTCTTTATTTCCGTCTCCACTTCAAGCCCCTCACGTCCCGCCATAACCGCAATGCCATGATCACCTATCGTGCCGTTTATAATTATAACATCTCCAGGCTGCGCATTGGCACCATGAATTGAAAAAGCATGCCCAACTGAACCAACGCCGGAAGTCGTGATGAAGATTTTATCCGCCTTGCCGCGCGGCACGACCTTGGTATCTCCGGTGACTATCTTAACGCCCGCCGCATCCGCAGCCGAGCGCATATCCTCCAGGATGACCTTCAGATCAGCTTTGCTGAACCCCTCTTCAATGATCAGCCCGACACTCAGCCAGAGCGGGGTAGCTCCCATCATGGCAAGATCGTTGACGGTGCCATGCACCGCAAGGCTCCCGATCGTCCCGCCGGGAAAAAAAATCGGGTCAACGACAAAAGAGTCGGTCGTATATGCCAACCGTCCGGGAATCCCCTCCAGCAGTGCAGCGTCATTTTGCCCTGAGGACGGAATTCCGCTGACAATCGGTATGATCAGTTCATCCAGAAGCTGGTGCGAAAGCCGGCCGCCGCTACCGTGGCCAAGAAGAATGAGGTCGTTATTCATGTAGTTGGTTCTCCTGAAAGTTTTAGCCATGCTAGCACGAAATGAGATTTATGTCACAACAGCTTTTTAACCTGAATCGGCATTTGAAACAAAGAGTTACTGAGAGAGGGGAGAATTATTTGAGCACATAACAATGGGGGGAATCCTGGAATTCACCGGTTTTCCCTGATTGCGCGGAAGTTTTTGAACAACAAAAGATCGTAGACAATTTTAAGGCTCCCGGCCAGGAAGAAGGGAACATTCAACAACAGCGGGTTGGCAAGCAGCAGACCGGCAAGTATGGGTGACAGCGCTGCGCCAGTGGAACGGGCAACCACTGTTATGCCCGCAGCTGCGGAAAATTCGTCCGGGCTAACCACCGACATGGTGTATGACTGGCGTGTCGGGACATCCATTTGTGAAATGCTGAAGCGCAGCAGCAGAACAGTAATGGCCCACGGCAGGTTCGGCATCAGCGGTACCAGCATCAGAAGGAGGTTTGAGGGTATGTGTGTAAAGACCATGGTGTTGATCAGTCCGATGCGGGATGCTATTCTGGAGGCAGCCAATGCAGAGAGCCCGGCAAGGGTATTCGCACCGAAGAAGATTGTCCCCAACAGCGCCGGCTCTACCCCGAAGCGAAGATGAAACCAGTATGCCATGATACTCTGCAACACAAGGCCTCCCGCGAATGCGTCAAGTGCGAATAGCACAGACAGTTTCAAAACAACTTCCTTTGAGCGGTGCAATCCGAAGCGGGTTGCAAAAAGTTCGGGTGAAATGCTTGAATCTCTCGCAACGGGCGATTCTACTGCCTGTGAGAGCCGCATGTACAGAAGTCCAAGCATCAGTCCTGTTGCAGCGTAGGCCAGGACGATCACACGGTAGCTTGTCAGTGTTGTTACCCCTTCTCCGATCAACAACTGAATTATGACTCCGCCTGCGAGTGCGCCGATTGCCGTGCTCAATGACCCAGCCAGGTTATACCAGGCAAAGACCTCTGTCCTCTGCGCGCCTGGAACGGTTTGGGTCAGTGCCGCCTGTTCGATCGGCATGAAAGGCCCGATATCATTGCCGCCCGGACTTATTACGCCAATGATTGCGGCAATCACGAGCAGGAGATAGTTGGCCGTAAAGGCGAAAACAATGCCTGCAAACAACATCAGTGCTGCACCGGCTACAAGCATGCGTTTTCGGCCTACACGGTCTGCTATGGTCGTTATCCAGAGCGAAACAAGGATGTCTCCCAGAAGAGCAAGGGTTAATAACATGCCGATTTTGGCCTGAGACACGCCGATTTGGGAGAGGTAAAGGACGAGCACCACCGCAAGGGAACCATAGGCGAACAGACGCGCCATGCGGGTGAGGAAAAGCAGGCGGCCATCGTCCGTCAACAGATGGAATATATGGTTCTTTGGTATTGAGACAGAGATCATATCTTTATCTATTAACCCAGGTGACACCAGAAAGCCAGTGCTCTGTTCGGTACAATTGGCAGGGAGATGCAGAAAGAGACTGGTAAACTAATATGCTAAAAATAAAGCGCCCGCTGTCAGGCGGGCGCTTTGGCAAGTCTACCTTCAATTCATAGTGGAGAAAAACTTTTCATAAACCCTGGGGTGACGGGTTATTTTTTCGCAACGGTTTTCAGGGCTTTGTCCAGAATTGACAGGGCCTTTTCCGGATTATGGGCGCCAAAACTTCTATCCTCTTTTACTGTTGCCAGCAACCTGCCTGCCTCAGTAGCTTTTTTACCTTTGCCTGCGTTGGCAATCGCTTGTTCTACCTCGGCAATCTTTGTCTTTACCTCAGCCTGGCGCTCTGCCATGGAGGCTCCCTTTGTCATATTGTCTGTTCCGCTGTGGCAGGTATCGCAGCTTGACTTCATCTTGAGCTTCTCTGCCTCCTGCGGCATGACTATGGCGAAGGTATGACTGCTAACGTCCCAGTGCTCTTTTGCCTTTTTTGTGGCTCCGGAGCGGTTGGCTATCCTGGCCATGTGGCAGTCGGTGCAGTTTGCGCCTTTAAGCGCCATGGGGCTTCCGGCAAACATTTTGGCGCTTGCTGTGTGGCATTGTACGCAGAGTTTGTTCTTTTCAGCCCTGACCTGTCCGATGCCTTTAGCAGTGGAATGCACGTCATGGCATGTTACGCATGTGACTCCGGCCTTGGTATGGCCGCCGAACTGCACGTCATGGTACTGCTGGCGGTTTTTAGCGGCAAAGCCGTTTGACCAGAAATTTTTCGGATTGGATGCATGATCCCAGAACCTCACCCTTTCTGCCAGGTCGGTGTTGCCTGCCACAAAACCGACAGGGTATGAGATATCCTTCTCGTTTTTGTTGGTTACCCTTGAATGGCACTGCCCGCAGACCTGGTTCTGCTGGACGGCGTTCAGTTTAACCGGATTGACGATATCGCCCTTTTTCCTTGTGGATGCATGCAGGCTGCCAGGACCGTGGCAACTCTCACAACCGATACCCAGTTCAACTTTCTGAGATACCCATCTTCCGCTTTCTTTGTCCTTGGCAACGGTTAGTCCAGTGGTGTGGCAACCGTCACAGGAAGCGTCCCCGGTCTTGGTCTTCGGCATCTCTTCAGGCTTTTTTGGACGTCCATCTGCGGTGCCGTCAGCTATCCACCAGAAGTTGTTGAAAGGCTTGTTTGTCCATTGCTTGTCTTCAACGACCCAGCGCATCGGTGTGGGGTAGTAGGCTGAACCGACCTTTGCCTCGAAATGCTGGTTCCAGTTGCCGCCAAAGACATAGGCTATAGGGTAGGTCTGGTTGTTGTCCGGGTTATCCTTGTCTATCAGGGTGAAGCTGAAGATGTTGCCATCGCGGCTGAGTTTGACAGATGGGGATATTTTTACCTTTTTCTTGTCAGGGGCATCGATCTCCAGATCTTTGAAGCCGATTTCTACATTGTTGAAATCTGGCATGACGATGCCTGGCTCAAAGTCGCGGTGCATGTTGGCGTGCCAGGTCTGTTTCCAGTTTTTATGATCCTTTGCATGACAGTTGCCGCATGTTTTGGAGCCAACATATGTTGCCTGTTTCAGTGCGTCGGTCGATACCGCCTCTTTAGCGGTTGCCGTCGGCAGGACAGCTGTTCCTTTTGATGGTGCTGCAATAGCTGTGGCAGCCCAAAGTAGTATTACGGCAATTGTAGCGTATCTGCTACTCCCTCTTGTCATCTTTTGTTTCCCCCCCTTTTTTTATTGTCAACTCTTTGCCAGGTACAACATCTCAAACATATTCATCCCCTTTTCCAGTGCCTCGGCATCCTCAGAGGTGCTCTTTCTGATTCCCTCAAGAATACCCTTTAGGCCATCCACCTCCTGATTGCAGAATTTGTCGTCATTAAAATCGAGCTGATGGACGATCTCGGCAATGCTGTCAAGAGCCTCGCTTTTGAGTGAGAATGATTCAAGCATGACCTCAAATGTCGTCATATCGCCTACATGTGTAAAAGCTCCGCCAACTATGTCGTATGTAACTGCATGGTTGTCAGGCTTCTCATGTTCCTCAATGAAGCGGAATATGGCGTCATGGTCTATGAACCGCCTGATCAGCCAGGCAGAGGCCATTCTGTCCGCAAACGGCCGTTTTCTTGTTACCCAGCATCTTCCCGTGTAATCCTCAATCGCGCATTGCCTGATCATCTTCTCCGTCCCTCCTTCAGATTCACCGCTGGTCAGCCTTGACTTAATGGTAACAAATTTTTCATTTAGCCGTTTCTTGGCGTCAGAATGAAAAAAATCGGTTTTTCTTGCGGTATCAAATTCCTTCTGCAACTTCCTGTAAGCGGCTGAAGCTGCCTTGCTAGTGGCCATGCTGATATCTTTTGATAGTGCGTTGAGATTTGCCTCGATCTTCTTGTACGCCTTCTCTGCATGCTGCCCGAAGCAGTGAATGATCTCGCTGTCGGCCATTGACTCAATGGATGCTGTTCGGACAAAGGCGGCTTCACCCAGCATGGCGGTGACAGTGGCGACAAGCCATTGAAAAAGCTCATAATGTTCTTCGTTGTCAGGGAGTATGTACACTGCCCCCTTCAATTGAATAGCCCCGTTTTTCGCAAGCATTCTCCAAACCTTCATCCTGTTGCTGACAGGTTTTGAGGGAACGCTGTAAAAAAAGAGCAGCCAGGCCAGGCGCTTTTCCATCTCTTCTGAATGTAGCGAATTGTTCATTGGAACCACTCTCAATGTCTAAGATTTATGTTTGGGACAGTTAACAACAGCTGAATTAAGAATGAACCAGGGAATTGTCAAGGAACTCTTGTTGCCAATTGCTATCAACATTGACGACCGGCACAAATAAGTAACATGTGTTACAAAATACATATCGCATGTTACATGAGTTGTCAAATAAAATCATGCTGGCTAAACCTACTAATACAAAAAAAGGCCGCCCCCGGATTCCGGAGGCGGCCAATTACAATGATCCAACTGCAGTTTGTTACATACCCCAAGGCTTCTCGCCAACCTTCACGGTCAGGCCCTTCTTCTCGTAGGCTGCCTTTTCCCATGGCCAAATGGCTAGCCAATCGGCTTGAGTTCCGGCATTTCCATCCTTCTTCAGCGCCCAGACATACTGGGAAGGCTTGAGGCCATAAGAACGACCCTGCTCGTCGAAGTTGAATACGTGTGACCGTGGAGCAGGACGTGCACCTTCGCCACCCCACTCGCCATACTTGTAGCCCGGCCAGCCTTTTTTGCCTTCCAGCACTTTCAGCACTGCCTCGGCCTGGCCTTTGTGGCAGGCTGCGCAGGTTTCAATCTTGGACTTCTTCAGCACCTTGCTTGGTGAACCGATGCCGACCTTGTGTGAATCATGGCAATCGTAGCAGGCCATTTGCGCGTGAACGCTGTGCTTGCCCTTGATGGTCTCGGAGAGGCGAATATCCATATCCATCTGATGGTCGCGACGACCTTTGCCGTCAGATGATGCGTTGCGGCTGCCTTTGCCCCAGGCCGGACGGACATAATCGGCATGATCCATGTACTGATCGCCGATCCGGTAGCCGCGCAGGTCGTTGGCGCCCTTGTTGTGCAGGTTCTTGTCAGTGCGGGTGTGGCACTGCTCGCAGACCATCTTGCGGGTCTCAACATTGGTGATCTTATCAGGGTTGATGATGTTGCCCTTGGAAGGTGACTTGGCATGAACAGAACCAGGACCGTGGCAGGCTTCGCAGCTGATCGCGATGTCGCCTACAAAGATTTCCTTCAGGTCCTTGCGCTTGCCTGCCTTGAAGTCAGCCTTGGCAGCGTTCCATGCCTTGGGATCGAATCCGGTTGTATGGCAGCCGATGCAGCGCTCCTGCCATGAGTAGAACTCACCATAACCTTCCTTGTAGAAAGTGCCATCCTTCGGCTTCATGACCACAGCCAGAAACTTCCAGCCGGCGCGATCCTTGTTGCCTTCATACTTGACAACTTCGCTCTTGTCGATAGTCCAGGATATGCCGCCGTCCTTGGTGGTCTGGAGGTAAGCATCCATTGGGGCGCCGTCATAATATACTGCATAGCGCTGCTTGCGTACCTGGCCGATTACGATGCCGACATCCTCAACCTTGTACTTTTTGACGGTGACGAAGTTGGTTGTTTTGTCCTTGCTGTCCAGAACCATGTGCGTTTCATACTTGTCCCAGTCCCGCTGTACCCAGGAAAAGACGTTCTTTAAATACTCTTTGCCCATGGCAGGGCCTTTGCGCGCCTTCATGGTGTGGCGGCTCTTTTCCCAATCACCGTGGATACCGCCATGACACTTCTTACAGGTGTTGGCGCCTGCGTATGCTGCGGTGTGCGCGATGTCCGCCTGCTTCTGGTCCGGATACTCTGCCGCAAAAGCCGGCAGGGCGGCAATGGTCAATACTACTGCTGTCAATACGGTACGATACATGCTGTCTCCTTTGGTTGATACTGCTGGATTGACTAAATCAGATTGGGTAGACCGGCACAAACAAGTAACACATGTTACTAACACATATCGCATGTTACATATGTTGTCAAATAAAAAATCTAGGCAAACAACTTACATAGCAAAAAAAAGCCGCCCCCGGATTCCGGAGGCGGCCAATTACAGGATAATGCGTCAGATTAGAGGTCGGTTGCGCTGTGGCAGGAACCACATGCGTTGGTGTATGGAATTGGCATAGCTTTGCCGGGCTCAACGCCCTTTACAGCTTTATTGTTCTTACGCGGGACATCAAACATATGAGACGTAATGTCATTCATCCAGTAAGTCTTGCCGTCTTTTCCAGTCTGCCCTTTTCCAAGGCCGGCTCCGGTCTGCATGGTTTTAGTCATGTGGCAGTCAACGCAGGAAATTTTCATCTCATGTGCCATGCCGACAGCTTTTTCAGTATGCGCCTTGATGGATACATTCTTGTGGCAACTGACGCAGAGTGAATTTTTGCCATCACGAACTTCCATCTTCAACTGATGCTTGATATCAGCCTTACCGTGAGGATCGTGGCAGTTGAAGCAAGACAGAGTCTGGTTACCGTTGATATAATGCTTGGAACGAATCAGGTCGGTGCCTTGCTGGTGATGCGACTTGGAGTGGATACCATCACCCCAGAAATCCTTCTGGGCAGCATCTTCACGTGTTGTGTGGTTGATCAGGTAATCGTTGCGGCTGATGCCGGGGATGAGCATCCGGTTTTCCTTGTTGACCGGCTGATCATTTTTCAGGTTGCCCTGCGGCCTGCTGTGGCACTGGTTACAAATAACCGTGGCGCGCTCGGAAGCAAGTTTACCTGGGTTGACGATGGTTGAAGCCTTCATGGCTCTGCTTGATTTTACGTGTGCCGAACCAGGTCCGTGGCAGTTTTCGCAGCCGATGTTCAATTCATTCGGAGTACCGTCTCCGTCAATATCAACTTCGCCGTTCGGATCATTGACTGCACCGGCTATGAAGCTTCCGGAAACCGTGGGGGTGAGGGAATAACCATTGTAGTGGCAGGAAGCGCATTCCTTATCAAATGATTTTGCCTTTGACGGGTCGGCCAACTTTTTTGTGTCTTCCTTATAGAGCCAATCTGCATGGTAGTCACGCCATGGTTTGCGTGTCCGGTCGCCAAACTCTTCTTTACCTGTCGGGTTATACTGAACAAAAGGGAAGATGGAGTCGCCTACACGATAGAGGTAACGCTGCTTATAGAGTCCGCCGCCGTAAGTCATCTCCACGGTGTAAATACGTGGCTTATCGGAAGGATCTCTGAGGTTTTCGGTCTTGAATTTCAGCTTTCCATCGGTATCCTTGAAAAAGGTTGCAGTAAAGCTTACCGAGGCGGCGTCAGCCGGCATTTTCTCGGAAATCAGATATTTGTCAAAGCCGCGCTTCTTGTCAAATCCTGAAAAATAGAATTTTGTTCCCTTTTTCAGTTTTTCCAATCCTTCATTAAAGGCAGGAAAGCGTGAAAAATCCTGAAGCTTACTTGGTTTATCCACAGCAGTGATGCCAAGCTTGTGAAGCGTCTTCTTCATGGCACTGAAACCGCTGTGACAGCTCAGACACTTGCTGCTTCCAACAAAAGATGCGTCATCAGGTATCTTGCCGGAAACAGTAATCTTGAGAGGCTTTTTAGCCATTTCCGCCGTTGTCATCGACTTGTTGGACAGGTCACCGCCAGGCAGATGCTGTTTGTCTGATGGTTCTGCGTACACAAAATACTTTCCGCCCGGCACCTTTTTAATTGAGAAGTTTCCTTTTTTGTCGGTCTTGCCCTTGAGATACTTGTCGCGGTTTTCGGCAAGATTGTCTTCCATAGGCTCATCGTTCGGGGTGTTTTTCTTAATTTCGATTGACGGGGTCTTGGCCAGCTTGGCAACATCTTCGGCAGGGATCAGATAGACCGTAGCTTCTGAGACCGGTTGCTTGGAACCGTCACTGACTACCCCCTTTACCAGTGCTCCGCCCTTTTTTGCAGCCTCGGCAAGTGGTGCAAAGACAAAAACAGTGCATGCGGCCAGAAGCGTCAGGCGTGTGATAAAACCATTACGTTTCATAATACTTTCCTCCTTTTGTGTGATGTGATGCAAAAAATATGTGTTGATTGCTTATACTACAATTTTAACTTTTAGCAACTTACAGTTTCCTTACAGAGCTGTAAGGAAAAAGGGCCTGTCCGAAGACAGGCCCTTTTGGGTTTTGAAACATGTAAAAACGTCTAACTAGTATATGCCTGTCTTACTTGCCGGTCGGGCCGCCTGGCCTGGTCTGCTTTTTGTTGAATGTGTGAGTCCTTACGAACAGGTTGTCGGCGGTCTTGCCGGTGGCCGGCATGTACTTCTCCACGGTGAACGAGGCGTCGTGGCAGCCGGCGCAGCTATTCCTGGCAATCTTGCGCGGGGCCTTCTTGGTGGCGTGGTTGCCGCCATGGCAGTCAACGCAGCTCAGGATGTCGTTCTTGTAGTGCTTGGACTGCATGAAGTCCTGGTACTCCTGGTGATGCTTGGCCGAATCGTAGGCCCCCATCTCCTTGGATTTTTCGTCCTTGATGAACAGCCCTTTCAGGTCGCCAACGTAGTCGGCATCGACCTTGTCCTCTGGCTGGATTCCAGGCATGATTGCATGCTCTGGATACCACTTGGTCCAGTCGTCGCCCGCCTTGTAAGAATCGCCGACCTTTGGCGCCGGAAGATCTTCACGCGGGTTGCCCTGAGCGGTCATGAACTTCTCGTTCTCGATCCGGTTGTGGCAGTAGCCGCAGACCTTTGATTGCTCGGCCTTGGACTTGCCGGCAAAGGTGAAAATGTCTTTCTTTTTCTTGGTCTTGATATGCTTGGCGCCGGGGCCGTGGCAGGCTTCGCAGCCAATATTCATCTCACTGTAGGAATCCTTGATGGTCATGCCATGCTTGCCGGCCTTTTCGTCATACTTCAATATACGGTAGCCGGTGGTATGGCAGGTTCCGCAGATTGTGTTCCAGTCGTTCTTGTTGCCGTACCCTTCCCACTTGCCGCTCACCATGTTGAACTGTTTGTTCAGGAACTGCAGTCCGCCTGTCTTGTCGTTTTTGACCAGGAAGCGCTGCTTCCACTTGTTGCCGCCGACCA
>Ga0154406_1065_pt7 | contig 11952 bp, 12 predicted proteins | sample RifGroB2_FD_115910 | JGI IMG/M metagenome (GOLD analysis project Ga0154406, IMG submission 115910) | Geobacteraceae bacterium GWB2_52_12 | reverse complement strand
TACGACAATCTTTCCACGGGGTTTCGTGATGCACTTACCAATGGTGAAGAGTTGATCGTAGGTGAGCTTGATGACCATCAACGGTTGGATGAAATCTTCAAGCAATATAGATTCAGTACCGTCCTGCATTTTGCCGCCGCTATAATTGCTCCGGAATCAGTTGCCAAGCCGCTGAAGTATTATGGCAACAATACCCGCAACACTCTGGGGCTTCTTGAAGCGTGTGTGAAATACGGAATCAGGCGGTTCATCTTTTCCAGTACCGCCGCGGTTTACGGTTTTCCTGATGGAGGAGTGGCTGCTGAGGAGAGCGCCCCGGCACCGATCAACCCATATGGCACGTCAAAGCTGATGAGTGAATGGATGCTGCGTGATGTTGCTGAGGCCCATGGATTCCAGTATGTTGCCCTGCGCTACTTCAATGTGGCCGGTGCCGACCCGCAGGCCCGCATGGGTCAGCGTACCCCTGAAGCTACCCATCTGATCAAGGTCGCCTGCCAGACAGCGCTGGGCATGAGGGACAGTATCTGTGTCTATGGCACGGATTATCCGACTCCCGACGGTACCGGCGTCCGCGATTATATCCATATTGAGGATCTTGCCTCGGCTCATCTGCGTGCTTTGGAGTATCTTGAAAAAGGCGGAGAATCAACCGCCATGAATGTTGGTTATGGCCATGGCAGCAGCGTTCGTGAAGTACTTGATGTTGTAAAAAAAATCAGCGGAACTGAACTGAAAATCATCGAAGCGGAACGGCGTCCGGGAGATCCTGCCTCGCTGGTGGCCAGGGCCGATAAAATTAAATCGTTGACCGGCTGGCAGCCGCGCTTCAACAACCTTGAAACAATTGTAGCGGATGCATGGCGATGGGAAAGTCGCCTCGCGGGAAAATAGCGGTCGCCACCTAACTAAGCTCCAGAGCCTTATTTCTGTTGTTTTTTTGGCATATTATGCTACAACATTCGTCATTTGAAGCAAGTCGGACATACGAACCAGACCTGTACAGGATCACATGGACTTTACCTCTCTTTACAGCACTCGAATCCAGACATCATTTGATGATGATCAGGCAATGATTCTCGATACATTCCTGGAAAAGCACAGCGCCAAGGAAGTATTGAAAGTGAGTCTCACCAATTATTTCAATGGCTTGCCGATTATGTATCCAGCCACTATTCTAGGCGTTGAGCGTGGCAATCTGGACCTTGATGTGAATTCGCAACAGGCGGTCGCTATTGCTACCGATCATTATACGCTGATTCGCACCAAGCTCTTTCCGCATCCCATCGCTGCTAATGTCCAGTATGTCAATATCAAAAAACATATGGTGTCGCTGAACAAGCTATGCTTTGTCGAGGTGCTGGCTGAAAAGCGCGCGGCAGTAAGATTGGATCTTGATCCCCCGGCAAGGGCAACAATCCAGTTTGATGGGCAGTCTATCGTCGGGAAGCTGATGGATATTTCAACCAATGGAATCTTGATGGTAATCGATGAATATGCTGCGCTGGAAAACGTGGAGGAGATTTCGATAAAGTTCATGCTGCCTGATCCGGTACTTATGAAGCAGACCCTGATCAGGGTTCCTGCAACGCTTGTCGGTGTTGTAGGTGATTCCTCGCCATACCGCTACAAATTCAAGATTATGCCGGAAAAACACCAGGAACAGCTGATATCCCGCTACAGTTTTCAGCGACAGGTGGAAATCATTCGTGGTTTGAAGGAGTTGGTCGATTAATTTTGTTGACCATATGAATAACAATAAAAAGGCCTCCTGATTAATTCAGGAGGTCTTTTTATTGTATTACCGAGCCGTCGTAGCCGCATAGGAGCGGACGCGCCTGAATACCGGGCGCATGCATGGCCGCAGCCCCGCTTGCCCGGTTGGCAACAAGCTCCATTAAAGCCGTGTCAAAGCCGGTGGCAACAGCAATTTCGCGGGCAGTGTTGGCGTGAGAAATAATCGTTATGATTTCGTGGGGGATTTGCGCTGCCTCCGCCCACCCTTGCAAAACCGCAAGATCAAGCTCGGAAGCTGCTGCATGGGTGTTTTTATAACCGCAGGCGATTTTGAGCATTTTGGCGAACTGGCAGGCGATGACCGGTTCCAGAAAACCACGCTTGGCGCAAGCCTGCAAGGCATATTCGACATGATCTCCCATCATGATGCAGGCTTCTTCAGGAAAGTCGGGAAGGTGCTGTTGGGCAGCCATCTCACTGCTGCGCCCGGTAGACAGGATAACTGTTTTGCAGCCGCAGGCCCTGGCCACATCCAGGGCGGCATCAATGGTGTCAGTCCAGGCTTTGGCCGATATGGGGCGCACTATTCCGGTGGTTCCGAGGATTGAAAGCCCGCCAATGATTCCAAGACGGGCGTTGAGGGTTTTTTTTGCCCGTTCTTCACCGTCCGGAATTGATACTTCGATATTGAATGTTGAATGTCGGGTGTTGAATGTTGAGAGTGCTGAAGAGACAGCTTGCTCTATCATCCGGCGCGGTACGGGATTGATGGCCCACTCGCCCGGCGGGATAGCCAGGCCAGGCTTGGTGACTTTGCCGATGCCGGCGCCGCCGGTTATATTGATGGTTTTCCCCTCCTCAGCAGAGGGAGGGAGAGGATTTGCTGTCACTGTCGCCCATACATGTGCGCCGTTGGTAATATCAGGGTCATCACCGGCATCTTTAACCACATAACAGCTGGCTTCATTCTCCGAAAAAGTTTGGCCAAGCAGCTGAAAAGTGGCGCTGTCTCCGCCCGGCAGATCAATGCTGACTTCGGAGAAGGATAACTGCCGCACAAGCATCAGGGCAGCGCCTTTGGCTGCTGCCGCGGCACAGGCTCCTGTAGTGTATCCGGAACGGAGCGGCCTGGTCATAGCATCCTCGTCAATAAATAATGCCAGGTATGCAGCGTTACAAATGAGAGCGGGATGCCGATGCCGATCAGCATTCCGACCAGCTGCGGCCGCAGATTGTGGTCGATGGCAATAATCCCGGCGGTAATCATCGGGGCCATGGCTGCTTCAAAGATTGTTATCTGAATCACCGTGCCAGTTGCCCCGATTATGCTGCTGTACAGCAAAAAAATCAGGGCCGGGCCGAGGAGGAGTTTAAAGGTGAGCCCGGCCAGGAGGGGCTTGAACGCCAGCCGCATCTCTCCGAACTGAAGCTGGAAGCCGACTGAAACCAGCGCCAGTGGCGTCAAGGTGTTGCCGAGTTTTTGCAATATCAGCACGCTCCACTCCGGAAATGCAACAGGCCGCAGCAGCAGCGCAAGAATCAACGCCTGGAAAGGGGGGAACAACAGGATTTTGCGGGCCATCTGGCGAGGCGTGACCTTTCCGGACGAATAGATCGCAGCAACGAGAATGCCGAGTGTTGAGAGCACCATGAACGACCCGAGTTGATCGGCAATTATGCCTACTCCCAGATATTCCTTGCCAAAATAAGCCTCAATCATCGGCAGGCCGACAAAGGAAGTGTTGCCGAGCCCGGCAACCAGTATCAGCGCTCCGGTCGTTTCTCTGTCGAGCGCAAACAGCTTTCCCGCGAAGCCGAACAGCAGCCAGGCGGAGCCGAACAGCAGCCAGGCCATTCCGGCTGTAAGGAGCAATGAGGAGTCTATAGTCAGATCATGGATATGCAGGATCGTCAGGGCTGGTAATGAGATATGAATGATAAAACCGTTCAATGCAGCCGGGGTTGCCGCAGGAAAACGCCCGGTTTTGCGAAGAACAACGCCTGCCAGGAGACAGAAAGCGAGTAGGATGATGTTGGCCATCTTGGTCTATTTTTTCTGCGTGGCCAGAATGGCCAGTGCATTTACTACGGCGGCAGCAACGTTGGAGCCGCCTTTGCGCCCGATGTTTGTTATAAACGGGATATCATGGCAGCCCGAGGCGAGTGCGTTCTTGCTCTCTTCCGCACCGACAAAACCTACCGGCAGGCCGATAATAAGAGCAGGTTTAGCGGCCCCGTTTTCAACCAGCCGGAGTAGTTCAAACAGTGCTGTCGGGGCATTGCCGATTACGAAGATGCGGTTGTCGCTGTTCGCAACGGCTTTGCGCATGGCGGTTATGGAGCGGGTGATGCCCTCGCTTTTCGCCTGCATGGCAATATCCGGATCAGCGACATGACAGGATACCGTGCATCCCAGCGGAGCCAGGCGAGGCTTGCTGATGCCGGAAAGGGCCATATTCGTGTCGGTTACAATCCCGGCGCCACTCATCAAGGCAGCAACAGCTTTTTCAACTGCGTCATCCGATAACACCATGGATTGGGCGTATTCAAAATCTGCGCTGGTATGGATCGCCCGGCGCACAATCTGCCATTCTTCCCCTGGCCAGCCATGATCACCCGCTTCGACGTCGATGATTCGAAATGATTCCATTTCAATCTCTTCAGGCTTCATGTTCAATGAGTCCATCAGCTCCACCCCAGTCTTTCAAGCGCCTCGCCAATACGCTCCGATTCGATCTCAGCCAGTTTGGGATGTGCGCCCAGATGACCACCCATCTCCATTACAAGATCGGGGTAACGTTTTTTAGCTTCAGCGATTTCCTCCGGCAGGTCATGTTGAACATGCGCCCCCATGAAGAGAAAATAGGGCATCAGCAGGATGCGCTCTGCGCCTTTGGTTACGCAGGTGTCAATGCCGCTCTGGATGTTTGGTTCGTGCAGTTCTCGAAACGAAACTTCGATAATTTCGAAGCCGGTTAGTTCCTGAACCATTTTTGCTACCTGGTGTGCGGCGTCATTAGCCTCGGCAATACGGCTGCCGTGTGCCATCATCAGAATTGCTGTTTTCATCGCTCGTGTCCTGTATCAAATTAATGTTCTGACCAAAGGGCCCAATTTCAAATTTCTGTCTGCCGGGGAGGCAGCGACTACTTCTTGAAGGTTTTCAAGATATAATCAGCCAGCAATTTAGCGTCGGCATCAGAAATTGCTTTTGCATCAAAAGCCGTCATTCCTCCGCCACCCTGGCGGATCTTCTGGATTATCTGTTTGGAGTTCTTGAGGCCTTTGAGAGTCTTTTTAGGGTTCACGATGTTTCCGCCATCAGGATGACAGCTGGCGCATTTTGCTTTAAATATCGCATCTCCACCCGGTTTAGCGGCAAATGCTGAGAACGACATCAAACAGATGCTTGATACGACAGTTGCCATTATAATTTGTTTTCTCATCTGTCTCTCCTTTTCAATGCAGGCGATTGCCTCTTCGCAGAGGTCTTGTAAGGGTTGGCACCATAGCACTTTGGACTCGTTCAGACAAGTGGTTGATTTGACGAGCAAGCGGTTACACTCTTCAAAATCGGTGACGTGATGTTCAAAGAGAGGCTCAAGTCTTCCATATTGAAAGCGGGATTATGCCCGTTCGAGCGACCTGGCTGCTCCAGCCTTTGTTTGACTTTTCAGGAGTTTTTAGTCAATATGCCAAGCTTCCGATGGAGGGAGTTTTCTGCATATGCAGAGGTCAAAACCGGATTGGAGCTCTTTAGGGACTCGGAATTTACCAAGTCCTTTAGTTCAACAAAAGGAAAAGATTGATGATCTGTCCGCTTTCACCTGCCCATTTTGTTGCCCTGGGCGCCTTTCAGCTTTTTATACTGTTGCTTTTTATCAATGCCGGCCTGGCCCCGCTTCCACTTGTTTTATTTGTTCTTATCTGCTGTGTCACCCCGTTATTCCCGCGGCTCAGCTTCTTTTTGCCTATTATCAGCAAGGGGAGAAAGGGGTCCAAGGGTGTAGCGCTCACCTTCGATGATGGGCCTGACCCGGAGGTTACTCCGCGGCTTCTCGAACTCCTGGCGCTGCACAAGGTAACGGCAACCTTCTTCGTGACCGGTCTGCGTGCCGAGCGTTATCCGGAGATTATGAGAGCGATCCTGGCCGGCGGTCATACGGTGGGAAATCATTCCTACAGCCACTCGCCGTTTTTGATGACCAAGGGGCGCAGCACCTTGCAGCGCGAGATTGCTGCGGCTCAGAGCGCATTGCTCCAGTTTGGCATCGTACCGCTTGCCTTTCGCCCCCCGGTCGGAATTACCAACGCGCGTCTCTGGCGGGTTCTGCTTGAAAACGGCATGTTCTGCGTGAATTTCAGCCGCCGCGCTGCAGATTTCGGAAACAGGCGGGTTAAAGAGCTTGCGCGCAAGATGCTGCCAAAGGTGGTTCATGGGGATATCATTCTTCTCCACGATGTCGCGCCGCGTCAGGGGGATGTGACGCATCTGCTCAGCGAGTTTTCTCTTCTCATTGAGGGGGTGAAGGAAAAGGGGATGGAAATCGTCCCGCTGGCCCGGCTCATCGGAAAGGACGTCATGCAGATGGGCGCTCCCGGCTCCGGGCCCAATCAGGCCGAACAGTTTTACAACGGACTCGCAGCTACCTATGACCAGGAACAATTCAACTCCACGGTTTCTCTCTCAAGAACCACCGAATACCGGCTGTTTTCGGCTCAATTGCCACTGCTCTTCTCAGGCGCCAGCCGTGTGCTGGAAATAGGCGCAGGGACCGGCATCTTTACGCTCGATATCGCCCGTGCCTGCTCCGAAGTGGTTGCTGTAGATATTTCAGAAAATATGCTGGCCGAGCTGGTAAAAAAAGCCGAGGCAGCGGGTATTACGAATATCCGCACACAGAAAGGCGATGTCGAAACCATGCCTCTTGAAGGGCTTTTTTCGGTGGCTTGCGCTTTTTCGTCGCTGGAATATCTTGCCAACCTGCCCGCTTTTTTCACCCGGCTTGCGCGCCACATCGAGCCGGGAGGAACGGTCTATTTTATTACCGCCCGGAGTTCACTGTTCAGGCTTTTTACCCAGATAGGCAATGCCATGCGGCAGGGACTCTGGCTTAAGTCGCACAGCCGCCGGGAAATCGAGGCCATGCTGACAGCCGCCGGGTTCGAGCGTATTGCCGTTTCCTCTCACCTGTTCAAATCTCTCATCTCAGGAGGGATGCTGCTGGAGGTGGCTGCCCGCAAGCCGTCAGCTGCCGATGCATCCGATGTTTTTGCGAAAGGGCAGGGGTGAAGTGAGCGAGATCAATGCAAGCATCCAGCTCCCGGTAACCGGGGCTGATGGAAACGCAACAGGGTTGAAAACCCTAGTGGTTATTCCGGTGTATAACCACGTGAAGACGCTGCGTGGAGTCGTAGAAGGGGCGCTGGCCCAGGGTTTTCCTGTTCTGGTGCTTGATGACGGCAGCACTGACGGCAGCCTCGACTCGGTTTCTGATCTCCCGGTTGGCCGCCACAGGTTATCGGTAAATGGCGGCAAGGGAGGGGCAATTCTCGCGGCTGCAGAGTTGGCAAGAAATTCCGGATTCCAGGCGATCATGACCATTGACGCTGACGGTCAGCATGATCCTGCCGATGCACCGCTGCTCCAGGCAAAAGCCGTTTCCTCCTGGCCCTGCATCGTCATCGGCGCGCGCATGATGGAGACGGAGAATGTACCGCGCTCCAGCGTTTTCGGTCGTGATTTCTCCAATTTCTGGGTGCGGCTGGAGTGCGGTCAGACCCTGCCGGACACACAGAGCGGCTACCGAATCTACCCGGTCCAATTTCTGGAGAGCGCCAGGTTTTTTTCCAGGCGGTATACCTTCGAGATTGAAGTTCTGGTGCGCGGCAGCTGGGCCGGGCTGCCGGTTTTATCAACTCCGGTGCCGGTCTACTATCCGCCTGGAGAGGAGCGAATCTCGCATTTTCACAAATTCAAGGATAATCTCCGTCTCAGCTGTCTGCATACCTTTCTGGTTACCCGTTCGCTCGTCCCCTGGCCTCACCTGAGGTTGTTCCCCGGGGAAGACGGGGTGGAGAGGCCGCCGAGCATATTTCATCCAGCTCTTTTCTTCAGGGCGCTGACACGTGAGCACTCAAGCACGACCCAGCTCGCCGCTGCGGTCTGGGTCGGAATATTTCTTGGAGCGCTGCCGATAATACCGTTCGGGATTGCAGCCATTGTATATGCATGCCACAGGCTTCACCTTAACAAGCTTGCCGCAGTTGGAGCCAGCAACCTTTGCTGTGCCCCCTTTGTGCCGTTTTTATGTATTGAACTCGGCCACTATCTTCTTTATGGTGAATTCTGGTACGAATTCAATCGGCACACTCTTCTGGACGAGATTCATTACCGGCTTTTGGAATGGCTGATCGGGTCGTTGCTGGTTGGCCCGCTGCTTGGAGCAATGGGGGCTCTTCTTACCTATTATCTGGTGAAAATGTTTCGCAAACGTAAGGCTGGAGCTGCATCACCAAAGGACGATCTGATAGAAAAGGCTGAAGCAGGATGAAAATTCTACTCATCAACCCGCCAAACTGCGGCCGGAGTATTCCGGAAGAGCGATACGGACTGGATTCGATACGCCAGATTTTCCGTGGTGAGCCACTGGCACTTGAAGTGCTGGCCGGCAACCTCGCCGGGCATGAGGTGCGTATCCTGGACCTGAAGGTCGAGCCTGACGGTTTACAGCAGGCAATTAATGATTTCAGGCCGGAACTGGCCGGCTTCACTGCGGTCACATGTGAAGCCAATACGGTGCTTCGCCTGGCCGGAGAGTTGAAAGAGGGTTGCGATGCACCGGTTATCGTTGGAGGTATCCATGCCAGCAGCGACCCCTCTTTTTTCAACCATCCTGCCATAGATTACATCGTCGTTGGTCTCGGCAAAGGCAGCTTTGCCGAACTGGCTGCGGCTATTGAGGCGGGCACGCCGACCGGCTCGATTAACGGAGTCGCGGCTACCAGGCCGGGTGGCAATTTACTCTTTGCCCAGCGAAAATTCGGATCGCCGGATCTTGCCGAAAGCGCTCCGCCGCGGTATGATCTTGTAGCGGGAAATCGCGGCAGCTACGTTCTCTCGGCAGTTGCCTCAAAACTCGGCATGGTGGTTTCCGCATTTGGCTGTCCCTACAGCTGCTCATTCTGCTGCATCAGCTCCCAGACAGGCGGCCGGTACCTGACTCATTCAATTGATACGGTTATCAGAGACATCCGGTTATTGGGCGACATTCCTGTCATCCGTCTGGTAGATGCGAACACCTTCGGGAATATCGGACATGCCGGAAGGCTGGCTGAGGCGATAATAGCTTCTGGAATCCGGAAACATTTCATTGCTGACGTCCGTTCGGATACGGTTGTGCGTCATCCGGACACGATGCGTCTCTGGAAGGAAGCCGGTTTGCGCTCTGTAGTGATCGGTTTTGAAGAGATCGCCGACGGCGAGCTCTCTTCCTTCAACAAAGAGAACAACGTCGCCGTCAATGACGAGGCTATAACTATTCTGCATGAACTAGGCATTACCATTGTCGGCGACTTTATAGTCTCGCCGGATTACGACGATGCGCGCTTTGACGCGTTGGAGGAGTACGTGATCAGCCGGAGAATCGAACTTCCGATCCTGACTGTGCTGACCCCGCTGCCCGGAACGCCGCTCCATGCCGAGCTGCAGGGGCGCATCACTGTCAGGGATCTCGATTATTACACGCTCACCAATGCGGTCATGGAGCCTCTTCTTGGGGAGAAGCGCTTTTACCAGCAGTATGCCAGACTCATCAAGTCGTTCCATTCCAACGCTAAACTGTAGGGGGTAAGTCTCCAATGAATGCATATATAACAGACATAGCCGTATTTCTTCCTAATGAGCCGGTTGAAAACCAGAACATTGAAAAAGTTCTGGGTATGGTACACGGGACTCCATCGCGTACCCGGGCTGTTATTCTCCGGAACAATAAAATCAGGGAACGATATTATGCGATCGATCCTGATTCCGGCAATATTACTCATACCAACGCACAGCTCACGGCCGAAGCGGTGCGAAGGCTGCTTCCCCATGCCGGGTTCACGCCGGATCAAATAGAATGCCTTGCCTGCGGGACATCCACGCCAGATCAGCTTATACCGGGTCACGGTCTGATGGTGCATGGCGAGCTGGCGAGCGCTCCCTGCGAAGTCGCGAGCATGTCCGGCGTCTGCCTCTCCGGTATAAGCTCGCTCAAATATGCGGCCATGAACGTCGCCGCTGGAATTACCGGAAACGCTGTGGCAACTGGCTCCGAGCTCGTCTCGACTTTCATGCGCTCAGAGCTGTTTGATTCGGTTTGTCCTGAGAAGGCTTCCAGAGTCGAATCGTGTCCAAGTCTTGCCTTTGATGCTGATTTCCTGCGCTGGATGTTATCGGATGGAGCCGGCGCCGCCTTTATCAGCGCCGCACCCTCGCCTGAACGGCTGTCGTTGAGAATCGACTGGATAGAGCATCTTTCCTTCGCCGGAGAGCTGGAAACATGCATGTACAGCGGAGCGGTAAAAAATGACGATGGCAGTATCACCGGCTGGCGCAGTATTGACGGAGCAAACGGCGCCGGAGCTTTCCTGATAAAACAGGATGTAAAGCTTCTGAACCGTGAGATTATCAGCACCATCGTCAACAGGACGCTTACCAGGGTTGTAGCAAAACACAACCTTTCGTCCGAGCAGATAGACTGGTTTCTCCCGCATTATTCTTCGGATTATTTTCGTCAGAGCCTTCACGACCGGATGGGGGCGATCGGTTTTTCTATCCCTCAGGAACGTTGGTTCACCAATCTGCCGACCAAGGGAAATACAGGCTCGGCATCGATCTATATAATGATGGAGGAGTTGTTTAAATCGGAGCGTCTCAAAGTGGGCGATACCATCCTCTGCATGATACCGGAAAGCGGCAGGTTTTCAGTGGCATATATGTTGTTGACCGTCGTATAGGAGCCTGTCGGGCTTAGGAGAAATCTACTGCGAATCCGTCTGTACGGACCATGTTTTGCCACTTTCTTGGTCAATAGAATGTCTATTGACCTGCAAAATCGACAAAATCTGTCCTCGCCCAGCCGAATTCTCGCTACGATTTCCTAAGTCCGACAGACTCCTGGAGAGTGCCCACACCGGCATATTCGCCGGTGCAGGGCAGTACGGGATGTTCTCTACTCAACCACCTCGATCATCCCTTCCATTCCCTTTTGTCTGTGAGTTTTGAACCAAAGTATGCTTTTATTACAATAAATCGGGTATTTGCCGACTTTTAACGGTGTGAATTTCACAGTTTGAGGATCAGTTTTAAGGCTGATATTAAAATCAATTCCAGCCTCAGGTGACTTAGCGATAAAGTTGTGCGGAATGTAGCCCGCCGCCTTTTTAATCTTGAGTTCTACCGGCTTGTTTACCTTGACCACGATATAGTTGGGATCAAAATAATAATCGCCGCCAACCATTTCTACCCGCTGAATACCGTCTGCATCAATAGTCGCCACAAAACGTTTTTCTTCCCATACCCCGTGATCATGGGATTTTGCGCTTTTCCGTACGGTTTCCTCCTTGGTGTAAGCGGCATAAGCCGTGAAACTGCAGAGAAAAATCATGGCAATAATAGTGAGATAAATCCTTGAGACATTCATATGTGACTCCTTGATGGCCGGATATTCCGTCTGGCTCCTGGCCATTTATCCTTAAAACGGCAGTTATCCACGAAAAACACGAAAAACACGAAAAACACGAAAAACACGAAAAACACAATGCGATATGTTAAAATAATGATTCACCTTATCGGTGAGGAAATAATCTTTGAGTAGTGTTTAGAATTGTTCGTGATTTTCGTGTATTTCGTGGACCAAATGCTTTTTCTAGGTTTATATATGTTTTCAAGATTAATTGCAAATTCCGGCTGCAGTTCCGCCAAAACTGCGCAAAAAAGTGCCCCGCTTTCCGTGCCGGAAACGGGGCCTCAAGTATCTAATAATGGGAATGCTGCCTTTCCTGGTTACCTGCCCGTCAGCATTGGCGCCTTGGATTTTTGAGCGCATCCAGCATCGCCTCTCCCATTCTGGTCGGACTGGTTGCTACTACCACGCCGCACTCCTGCAAGGTACGGATTTTATCTTCCGCTTTCCCTTTGCCGCCGGTGATGATGGCGCCCGCATGCCCCAT
>Ga0154406_1171_pt2 | contig 12405 bp, 11 predicted proteins | sample RifGroB2_FD_115910 | JGI IMG/M metagenome (GOLD analysis project Ga0154406, IMG submission 115910) | Geobacteraceae bacterium GWB2_52_12 | reverse complement strand
CTTGCCGACCAGCACAACCGGACGATCCTTGTTTCCGGCGCCCCGATACTCCAGCACGATCAGGCGCGGCGGCTCCTCTGCTCCTCTGCCAACCGCCACAAGGGCATTCATCCCCAGTTTTTCCAGCTCGTCCTGCTCTAAGACACAACACTCAAGAGGATAGTTCTTCGCCAGTTCCCGCGCCGTATCGGCCAAAAAGCCGGTGGTGACCACGTTGCTGGGCTGCGAGACCAGATCGCGGGCCAGCCGTACCGCCTGGCAGATTATTTCCGTGCGCTCAACACGGTCGCGGTCGTCACTGGCGGTGTCGCTTTCCAACAGCAGGGTCATTCCCTCAAAGGTGAAACGTTCTTTTTTGTCTTTGGTCTTGTAGTGGTCAAAGGTGTAACTGCCGAGCAGAGTGCCCTCACAGACCGCCTCGAGTGCGGTTGTCTCTTTACCTGTCAGATGCAAGGCCGTCGAAAAGGATGGAATCCGGGCCGCACGCAGCGCCTGCACGGCAGTGCCGGATGCCTGGCGGATACGCTCCTCGTTCAGCTCCGCTCGTTTGCCAAGTCCCACCAGCAACAGTCGTTCCGCAGGTAAGGAGCCCAATGTGTGCAACAGATGAGTGGTGTTGACTTTGCCGCAGAACTCGCGACTGTCTGACAGGCGTCCAAGGCAGCCGGCCAGCGCGGCGTCGCATTGGGCAAACAGGTCATCCTTCTCATCTTCCCAACAGCCGATAACCAACGCAGGGATTGAATGTTCGAGTGGTTTTGCGACAATCAGATCTATTTTCATTTCTATTCCTCTTGGAAACGTGGAGTCCATGTTCGCTTATGAACATTGTCATACTATTTTAGCGAATAAAATACTAAAAGCTTTCTCCATAACCTGTTTTAGCCTCACGAAAAAGGCGGGATTACGGGGATTTTATTCTAAAATCGTGAAGTAATCTTGAGGTAATCGTGAGGCTGAAAAAGCTTTTGTCTCACGCGGCCAGAAGTAGGTGCCTCCAGGCAAGTCGCAGAGTAACGCAGAGAAAGGCAAATACCCAGACCTGATTAGCCTCACGAAAAAGGCGGGATTACAAGGATTTGATTCTAAATCTTGAGGCTGAAAAAGATTTTGGCTCTCTCATTCCACCAGCAACAGTCCGATATACTGCACGAAGTCATCGCTGTTTCTCAGTGGCGCCATCCTGATTCCCGCGCTTTCCGCCAGGGCAAAAACATCACAGCCGCAGGCTTCCAGTGAAGGACGCCGCTTTTCCGGGTGGGTACACCCCTCTTCGGGGCAGGTTTCGCACCAGCAGCAGGGGCCGCCGCTGAAGGCCAGCGCTTTTTTGAACCCTCCCAGAAATGCCGCCTTCTCCAGTTCCAGCAATTGTTCCTGAAACGAGCGCAGCGGCGGTTGTCCCGCTATCAGCAGGGCGCGGGAGTAACATCCCAATAGCTCGCGGAATTCCTCGCTCCCCATGGAATGGGGCGGGCAACTCCATTTTCTGGCGTACTGCGAGCAGCCGTAGGCGCATTTCGCTTTGACCCACGGCTCAATTTTGATGACGGCCGGGTCCAGGTCCACCGCTGCGTGAAAGCCGAGTTGGCTGGCCCTGGTGCACAACGGGTAGAGTGAGTCATTTCCTTTGCAGGGGGCGGTTCGGGTGGCGACAACCGCATGGGAGCGGGAGGGGAGTTCGAGCACGGTGTGGTGGTGGAACCCGGCCTGCTGCAGCAGGTCAGCTGTCTCGTCCATAGTATAGCAACGGCCGTTAAATGTATTGACCAGCATGTGCAGGTCGTACATGGCGCCGGTAGCGTTGCCGTCGGTATAGAAATCATGGACGATCAGCAGTCCCTCCTCAGACGGCAGGTCGACCAGCGCTGTCAGCAGGTTCCGGTTTTCGGCCGCTGAATAGCAGTGGATCAGGTTGGAGAGCAGCACGAGCGAGGCCTGGCCGCGTTGCTCTTCCACGAACTGCCCCAGTTCATGCGCCTCCATAATGTTAATGGGGTGCCAGCGCAGATTAGGGTGGGTTGAACCTGATTGCGCCGCTGTGCAGACATCGGGCAGATCGCAGGCGATGGCCTGCCAGCCTGGGTGGCACTCCAGAAACTCCCGCAGATAACTGCCGTCGCCGGCGCCGATGTCGATGATAAGGCCACTTTTCGGCACTTCGGGGAGCGCTTTCCACAATTCACGGGACCGGACCCGCGCCGCCTCGGCCATTGCCCCCTGGAAGAGTTTCAAACGGCGCTGGTACTCCTCCTGTGGCTGCTCCTTGAGCAGAGATCCCTGCCCCTCCCTCAGTACTGTCCCCAGACGGCCCCAGTTTTCCATCAGCAGCTCTTCAAACTCCAGCACATGCCTCTGATTCAAGGGGCTGGCGCTGGCGAGGTAGGTGGCGGCAAAACGGGAGAGGTACAGCTGGCCGTCGTATCGCTCCAGCAGTCCCATATTCACCAGCGATTCGATGAAGCGAAGCCCTTCCTCTGGCTGCAGGGCACACTGCTCCACCAGCTTTTTGGTCGTATAGGCATGCTCCGCCACCCGGTCGATGACCCCCGCATTGCATGCCTCGCGCAGGAGGCAGAAAAAACGATAGCCGGTGGTCAGGTCGCAGAAGGTGGCGTAGGAGTTGTCGGCGGGGGAGATTTTCATCCATGCTCCATTAACAAAAAACGTTTACCACGGAGACACAGAGTCACGGAGAAAGGCTTTGCTGGACCCTGAGTCAAAGATTTCGCATTGTTTATTGATTTCCTCTGTGTCTCTGTGGTGAATAGCTTATAAAATTAGATCTTATCGCCCTTCAAATCTCCGGCAAACAGTTTGCCCGCTCCGCGTGAGGCGCAGAAATCGCCGCACATGGTGCAGGTATTCTCGTCTTCGGGGCTGCGGCTGGCGCGGATGGCGCGGGCATCTTCCGGGTAAAGCGCCAGTTGGAACTGTTTGTCCCAGTTAAGGTCGCGCCGCGCTTTGGACATCTCTTTGTCCCGCTGGCGACCCTTTTCCGGATACTTGTTCATGTCACCGATGTAGGCGGCGATCTTGGCGGCCTTGACCCCCATGCGCACGTCTTCCTCATTGGGCAGGGCCAGGTGTTCGGCCGGGGTGATATAGCAGATCAGATCCGCGCCATAGCGGCTGGACTGAGCCGCGCCGATGGCTGCGGTAATGTGGTCGAAGCCGGGAGCAACGTCCGTGGCGATCGGGCCGAGCATATAGTAGGGCGCGCCGCCGCTCATGCGCTTCTGCAGCTGGATGTTGCCTTCAATCTCGTCCAGCGGCACATGCCCCGGTCCTTCCACCAGCATCTGGCACCCCATGTCGCGACCGATCTCGGCCAGTTCGCAGTTGAAGAGCAGTTCCTGGATCTGGGCCCGGTCCGAGCTGTCATGGATCGCTCCTGCCCGCAGGCCGTTGCCCAGGGAAAGCACGGTGTCGTACTTCTTGAGAATCCCGGCCACCCGGTCGAATTTTTCGTACAGCGGGTTCTCGCGGTTGTTGGCAATCATCCAGGCCACCATGGAAACGCCACCTTTGCTCACCAGACCGCCGTACCGGTACCCCTGCTTGCGCAGGCGCTCGATGGTGCAGAGGTTGATGCCGCAATGCACGGCCATGAAGGCCATGCCGTCCTCGCACTGCTGCTCGATCAGATCAAAGAGCATCTCCTCATCCAGCTTGTTGGGGTCGCCGTATTTTTTTGCAGCCTCGCAGAAAGCCTGGTAAAGCGGAACATTGCCGACCGGCAGATCAACGGCGGCAATTACTTCGCGCCGCACCCGGTCCAGGTCACCCCCCACGGAAAGCTCCATCAGGGTGTCAGCCCCAGATTCCTGGGCGGCGATAGCTTTTCTGACTTCTGCTTGATAATCAATGATGTCTGATGAGGTGCCGATGGAGGCATTGACCTTGGTGGAGAGGCCCTTGCCGATTCCGGCGATGCGCGAGGGCTTGCGGTTGTGGTTCCAGGGGATGACGATCTTGCCTTCTCCTACCATCTGGCGGATATATTCTTCTGAAAGCGCCTCGTTAACTGCCACTGTCTTCATCTGAGGGGTGATGATGCCCTGGCGGGCGGATTCGATCTGGGTGAGCATTTCTTCTCCTTGGTGTGTGATAAAAATCTCAACTGCAATGGAACTGTAAAGCTATTCACCACAGAGACACTGAGGGCACAGAGAAAGCCTGAAGTACCTATCGAAAAAAAGCTTTGAGATTCCTCTGTGTTCTCTGTGGCTCTGTGGTTCCAGATGGGGGCCGGGGGAGGGTCACAATCTGCACTCCCGCCATCCGCGCACCGAGTTGATTAGCCAGACCTTCTCGGCGGCCAGCAGGTCCTCCTTGGTCAGCACCGCCTCGCGAACAGCACCAACTTCCAGCAGTTCCTGGCGCAGCACTCCCGGCAGCAGTCCGCAGGAAAGGTCGGGAGTCAGCATCTCTCCGCCCAGCAGGATGACGATGTTGTTGAAACATCCCTCGGTGATTTCCCCCCGCTCATTACGGAAGATGACATCGTAACAGTCCGGGTGCTGCCGCAGTTCACGGTCATACAGCTCCCGGCGGGTGGTCTTGTGGTATAGAAACAGGTCGGAGGAATGGGTATTCTGTTGCGACAGCGTAATGGCTGCAGCAGGAGAATCTGTTTCCGGATCGGTAATCGACTGAGCTTGGAGTGAAACGGTGCCATTCGAATCCAGCAAGACACGGATTTTGTGGATTTCCCGAAGGTTCCTTCCCAATTCCCCCAGACGGCTGCGCAACTCCTGGAGATCGAAGCTGAAGCCGAAGCAGGCGGCCGAAGCGGCCAGTCGCCCCAGATGCCGTTCCAGCAACAGATAGCCATCCCGGTCATGTCTGATGGACTCGATCAGCTGGAATTCGGAGTTACCCCTGGTCAGAAAAGCGCTTTTTGCCAGACATTCCCGGTATTCTTCCTCCGGATTCGAATCCCAGGTGATGCCGCTGCCGATACCGATCTCCCCATCCCCGGTGGCTGTCTTTATCACTGCGGTGCGGATCCCTACGTTGAACACCGCCTCCCGTCCAGGTGAAATGTAGCCGATGGCTCCGCAATACACACCGCGCGGCGATGTTTCCAACTCAGCAATCATCTCCATGGTGCGCCGCTTGGGGGCGCCGGTGACAGAACCGCAGGGGAACAGCGCCCGCAGGATTTCAATCACTCCGGTCTCCGGGGAGATGCGGGCCGTAACGGTGGAGGTCATCTGGTGCACCGTTGGATAGGTTTCCACCTCAAACAGCGTCGGCACTGAAACGCTGCCGGTTTTGGCGATGATGGAGAGGTCATTGCGGACCAGATCGACGATCATCAGGTTTTCGGCCCGCTCCTTGGGGCTGGAGATCAGCTGTTCGCGCTGGCGCTGGTCGGCATCTTCTCCCGGCAGGCGCGCCGCGGTCCCCTTCATCGGCTTCATGGTGATATGGTCGCCCTGCAGGGAGAAAAACAGCTCCGGCGAGGCGGAGAGGATCTGGTGGCTCCCGATGTCGAGCCAGGCACAGAAGGGTGCCTGCTGGTTGCGGCACATGCGGCGGTAAAGGCTGAAGTGGTCGCCTATGACGGAGAAATGCTGGCGTGCCGTGTAATTGACCTGATAGGTGTCACCCCTTGCAATGGCTTCAAGGATTGTTTCTACGGCTGCGCTATGATCCGCTTGGGTGATTGCCAGTTCAGGGTGTGAAATATGGCAGAAAGCATTAGCGCGCTCTTCCCCATCGGGGCTGCAGACAACTTTTTCTGTAAAGATGCCGAACCAGACCAGCGGCAGTTCGCCTACTTTCCTGGTGGCGTGTACCGGGTTAAGTCCGCTTGCTGCTTCATATGCAATATAGCCGACCGCGTGCAACCCCTGGGCAACGGCCTGCTCAACCTGGGCCAGGGCGGGCAGAACCTGATCAGGGGTGTGTGCCGTGATAATCGCTACCTGACCTTCAAAGCTGAAAGAGCGGGTAAACTGGCCGGCGGAGAAACTCTCCAGCAGTGCGACAGGATGGCGGGTCGGTCCGTTCATTAATGAACCAGCCATGGCAGTTGCAGCAGCACCGGGATCAGCATCAGGGCCAGGATTTCATTCAACTCGTTGATGCAGCCGATCACATCCCCGGTGATGCCCCCCAGGCGGCACTGGAACAAGGCTTTCAGTAGCCAGGTGCCGGCCATGACACAGGCCAGTACGCCAAGGCCACCGATCCCCAGCAGCAGCCAGGATGCTGCCACGGTCATCACCCAGGCGACCAGTAGCTGCAGAACCCCCGCTCCACTGGTAAAGGCCGAGCCAAGCCCATCCTGGCGGGCGTTGCGGGCAAAAACAATCGTTTGAACCTGGCCGAAGCGGGACAGAACCAGAAAGAGCAGCAGCGCCTGCCATTTGTATTCGGCCGGCACCGCCAGCAGCGCCTGCCATTTCAGCAGCAGTCCCAGAGTAATCCCGACCGCGCCAACCGCGCCGGTATGGGAATCCTTCATCACCGTCAGAAAACGTTCTCGTCCCCCCCGTGCCGCCAAGCCATCGCAGACATCAGCCAACCCGTCCAGGTGCAGAGCGCCGGTGACAGCTGCCAGGGCCGCAATCAGCAGTGCATCCCCTAGCGGCCGCGCCAGCCAGGGCTCGATCAGCCAGTTCAACCCCACCAGCAGCGCCCCAATGGTCAGGCCGGCCAGGGGAAACACGGCCAGCGACCGTCCCAGATCATCCTTCTGACAGCGGGTGTCAAAGGGGAGCGGGATTATGGTCAGAAACTGCATGGCGATCAGGTACAGGCGCATAGGGTCCTTGGGGTGATGGTGATGGTTTTGGGTGTGACCCCACGTTTTCCCATGCACCGTTATTCATCTTATCTGTTGAATAATACCAATATATATTATAAGGTAATATTATAATGGCGTTGAAGGAGGAATCATCATGCAAAAAAATACCAGTGTCACCCTTGGCAAACACTACGAAAATTTCATTTCTCAGCAGGTTGTCCAAGGACGTTTTGGTTCAGCAAGTGAGACAATTCGTGCTGGTCTGAGACTTTTGGAAGAACGGGAGACCAAACTGTCATTGTTGCGCCGTGCACTCATTGAGGGAGAAGAAAGCGGCCCCGCGGATTATTCACTCAAGAGCCTACTCTCTGAGCTTGATGGTGAAAGTTTTAACTGATGCTCGCTTTTTTCACCCTCACAAATATGGCAAAAGCTGATTTGAAAGAGATCGGCCGCTTCACACAAACCCGTTGGGGGCGTGAACAGCGCGACCTGTATCTAAAAATGCTGGACGTTTCATTTCAGCAGTTGGCTGCCAACCCGCTGAAAGGGAAAGATTGCAGTGATATTCGAATTGGCTACCGGAAATTGAATGCTGGTAGCCATGTAATCTTTTACCGTCAAACACTTGCTGATACGATCGAAATTGTCCGTGTTCTGCACGGACATATGGACAGTGAAACGCGACTTTCTGAGTTGTAATCGTGGGAATCGCCAAATTCCGCCAATCAAAAGTCATTCTTTTTTTGCGCTCCGTTGCGACTCAAGTTCTTCATCATTAGTCTTTAGCCAGCTTTCCAGCTCTTCCCATAACTTTTGCCAGGACTCGTTGTACTCGTATTCAAACACCGCAAATGCAAACATGGTAGCAGGTTCTTGTTCTACACCGAAGTTGGCCGCCCATTTGTTTTCAAATATAGTAACAAACTCCTCATAGTTTGTAGATGAAAAGCCGTATAGAACCCCATCGTAGTTGGGATGAGCACTTTCACTTAAACGCCCATGTAGCTCAACTATACCGTCTTGAACTTTGTCTGCTTTTGCCAATATGGTTAGTATGTTGATTGCCGTCTTAGATGTAGCATTGTTCCTCGATCCCATCAGAAGCTGCATAGTGATTTCATCAAATTCAAAGAACGACAGTTCGCCATCTAGGATGTCAAGGTGTAGATCTGACACCTCATTTTGCTGCCTCATTTTCCTCTCTATGGGCGGTCGGCGTCCATTTTTCTGGTTGGGAACTCCTCTTTCTCCTGTTTGCTTTCTCAGTTTGTCAATGTGTAGACCTACACCCATGCATGTCTTTTCACAATACGCCTCTTTCAAGGAGCGCCGAGAACGCTTCTGCTGCCACGGGCCGGCTGAAGAGAAAGCCCTGCAGTTCATCGCATCCCTGCTCGCGCAGAAAGGAGAACTGCTCCTCGGTTTCCACCCCTTCGGCGACCAGCTTCAGGTTCAGACTGTGCGCCATGGCGATGATGGCCCGGATGATCGCCCTGTCGCTGTGGCTTGTGGCGACGTTCCTGACAAAGGACTGGTCAATCTTCAGGAAATCCAGGGGGAACTGTTTCAGGTAGTTGAGTGACGAATACCCGGTGCCGAAGTCGTCGATCGTGAGCCGGATACCCATCTCCTTCAAACGATGCATGGTGCGAATGGCCTCTTCCGGGTTCCGCATGATCGTTCCCTCCGTAATCTCCAGCTCCAGATGCCCGGGAGAAATTCCCGCCTGCTGTAACGCGCCCTTTACCACCTCGATCAAGTCTGTCCGGCCGAACTGGCGGCCGGAGACGTTCACCGCGACGCACGCCGGCTTGAACCCCGCCTCCAGCCAGAGTTTCACCTGCCGGCAGGCCGTGCGCAGTGTGAATTCCCCAATCTGGACGATCAGATCGCTCGTTTCGGCAAAGGGAATAAAGCTCCCCGGCATTATCATCCCCTTTTCCGGGTGCATCCAGCGTATCAGGGCCTCCATGCCATGGATCGCTCTAGTTGTGGCATCCAGCTTCGGCTGGTAGAAAAGGACTAACTCGCCGTGGTCCAGGCCCCTGCGCAGTTTGCTTTCCAGGGTCAGGGTCTCAAAAACGGCTGCACTGTGCGATTTAGAGTAAAATTGATAGTTGTTTCTCCCCTGGTCCTTCGCAAGATACATTGCAGCGTCCGCATTTTTCAACAGGTCGTCCACGTTCTCGCCGTCATCCGGATAAAGGGAAATGCCGATACTCGCTGTGATGAAAACCTCCTGGCCGTTGAGGATGCAGGGTCTGGCCAGCTCTCTGAGGAGACGGCCGGCCACCAGCGCCGCGTCCTTGGCCTGCCCGATATTCTGGAGCAATACCAGGTACTCATCCCCCCCCAGCCTGTACAGTAGCTCCACGGTTTCATCCCCCCCTGGACGGGCGGTGAAGTCACTGCTCCGGAGAAAGGTGGAGAGCCTGTCGGCCATGGTCTTCAGCAGCAGGTCGCCGACGCTGAGTCCGAGCGTGTCGTTGATCCGCTTGAAATTGTCCAGGTCGATGCAGAGTGCGCCGAACATCTGACCGTACCGCCGGGCATGCTCGATGGTCTTGACCATCAGTTCGCGGTGAAACGCGCGGTTGGGGAGCCCCGTCAGTTCATCGTAATAGGCAAGCAACCGGATCTTCTCTTCAAGGTGCTTCTGCTGGGTCATGTCTTTTGCCGTCGATACGAAATGGGTGATGGCCCCGGCGCTGTCCCTGAGCGGGGTTATCGTGTGAAAGACCTCGAACAGCCCTCCGTTCTTCCCCCGGTTCGAGATGATCGCCAGGAACGTGCGGCCCGACAGGATCGTTGCCCATAGTTCACTGTAGAATAGCTCGTTATGGTTCCCCGACTTGAATATCCTCGGCGTTTGCCCCAGAAGCTCCTCCCTCCGGTAACCCGACATCACCTCAACGGCTCTGTTCGCATATTCGATGATACCGTTTTTGTCCGTAATCAGGATCCAATCCGAGGAACCTTCAACGGCTAGAGAAAGCTTTCTCATGGTTTCTTCCGCCTGCCTGCGCTCGGAAATATCCCGCGCAATGGCGGTGGCGCACCACTTCCCCTTGAGCCTGATTGCTGCAAGGGATAGCTCAACCGGAATCTCCGCGCCATCCTTTCTGACCGCCGGCACTTCGACCGTCTTGAGGACCAGTGCGCCCTGACCGCTTTTTCTGAAGCTGTGGAAGCCCCGCAGGTGCTCCTTGCGAAATCCAGGCGGAATGACCAGGCGGTGGATGCTCTTTCCGAGCGCCTCGGCACTGCTGTATCCGAAGATCCTTTCCGCGGCCTTGTTCCAGACCTGGACCGCTCCTTTATTGTCAACCATGATGACGGCGTCCGGGGCGGCATCGGCGACCGCCCGGAACTTCTCCTCGCTCTCCCTGAGCGCCAGGTCCGCGAGCAGATGGTCGGTGATATCGCGGAGATACCAGACCCTGCCATAGTAGTCGCCGTCAGCGCCCTTCATCGGCGCCGAGTAACGGTCAAACACCCTGCCGTCTTTCAGCGCTATCTCGTCATGCCCTGTCTCCTCCCTGTGCTCATACAGGTAGTGGAGGCGCGCCACAAAGAGGGCGGGATCTGTCAGCAGAGGCAATACCGACTGGAGGGCCTGAACGTGGTGCCTGGACTTGATCGTCCCGGCGTCGAGCCCCCACATCTCGGCAAACCGCCGGTTGTGGGAAATGATGACGTCGTCTCCGTCGACCACCAGAATGCCGTCGATAGACGTTTCCATCTGCGTGGCGAGAATGACGTTCCTGAACTCAAGGGTGCGAGCCTGAACGAGCGAGGTCTGCTCAAGCACACTGAGCAACTCCTCCATGCAGGAAATATAAGACTTGAGCATCGATGTTCCGTTGTCTGTCCGGCCGTTTTCACTCATCTCCCATCTCCTTTGTTCCCCGCGAAAATCGCACCTTCCGCAAAGGGAAGAATGGCTGTTTTGGCGCTTAAAGACAAGGTCTTGAACATGTCGGCCTTTTCCGGCGGGATATGAACCCTTGAGAACATGATGATCGCGAAGAGATCCCCATCGGGGAGCATCCCGCCGAATCCCAGGACCGACCTGATTCCGTACCGGGCGACGAACTCCTCCTGCGCCGGGACGAACCCGTTGCCGGCGGCTTCTTCCACGTAGAAAACATTAAAAGTCTTTTGTCCAAGTTCTGCCAGAAGCGTCGGCTCCGGCTTCACCACGTCATTGATCTCCAGGCCGAACTGGACGATGAGCTGCGAAACCATGGGAACCTGGGATACAACCTGGGCGCTCGGCAGAGGAATTGTTTTGTGCCCGGCGGAATCCTTCCTTGAGTTCCAGTGAGGATGGTCGCCGGCGGTCGCCAGAAGCGTCAGGCATCTGGTCTCTGGAAAATCCTGAATGCCGCCGTAAAGGGAACGGGCAAACGCCTTGAGTTCATCATCGAGTTTCCCATAGGGGTGGGTCTTGAAGAAACGGATAAGCACGCACGCACGCTCACCGGACTGTTGCCCACCCATATTGTCGTACAGATAGCGAACGATTCGTCCGGCAGCTTCCTCCATGCTGTGCGCGCCCGCTCCCAAGCGGCGCAGGGTGGAGCCGCACTCGATCATCTCGCTCATCTTGAATGTGCTTAATCCGTACATAGCTCACCTCTCGCTAAACTTTGATTGTGCAAATTACCCTTTCCATGAGTTACTTCTCCTTTTTGCGATCAACTCGGCATTGACTGGTTCACGCGCATGCGCGCGTGAACCGTTGATTCACCCAAATGGAACATTTATCGGCCCATCAACATGCCTCTCCTCAATGACTCACCCCTGCCTCATCAAACGTAGCCATCTCCTTCATCACCTTAACCCCAGCCTCGATCAGCCCCATGGCCATGGCCGCTCCGGTTCCTTCGCCCAGGCGGAAATCCAGGTCCAGGATTGGGCGGACGCCAATCCGTTCGAGCATGAAACTGTGGCCGATCTCGACCGATTCATGGGCGGCGAAGATGTAGTCGGCTATATGTGGATGCAGCTCCGAGGCGATCAACGCTCCGGCAGTGGAGATGAATCCGTCGATTACCACCGGAAGCGAGTTGGCTGCGCATCCCAGCACCAGTCCGGCGATGGCGGCGATCTCCAGTCCTCCGACCTTGGTGAGCACATCCAGGGGGGCGGAGCCGTCCGGTTTGTTGAGGGCCAATCCCTGTTCGATGACGCTGATCTTGTGTTTCAGTGCGGCGTCATCGATGCCGGTGCCGCGATGAGTCACTTCCGTTACGGACTTGCCGGAAATGGCGGCAATTATGGCCGAGGAGGGGGTTGTGTTGCCGATGCCCATTTCTCCGGTGCCGATCAGGGCGATACCCTCGGCTTTGCATTGATCGGCCATGTCGATGCCGACCTGCATGGCGGCCAGGGCTTCCTCCCTGGTCATGGCCGGACCCTTGGCAAAGTTGCGCGTGCCGCGGGCCACCTTGCGGTGGATCAATCCGGGTGTTTCACCGAAATCATGATCGACTCCTACATCCACCACCCGCACCTCTACACCGCTGTGACGCGCCAGTACATTGACCCCCGCACCTCCGTTCAGAAAGTTGAACACCATCTGGGTGGTCACTTCGCTGGGATACAGGGAAATCCCCTCTTCGACGATGCCATGGTCACCG
>Ga0154406_1096_pt1 | contig 12491 bp, 11 predicted proteins | sample RifGroB2_FD_115910 | JGI IMG/M metagenome (GOLD analysis project Ga0154406, IMG submission 115910) | Geobacteraceae bacterium GWB2_52_12 | reverse complement strand
CATCGACAATGACCGGCGTTTGGACCTGTTCCCGGTTACCAGGACCACCAACCGCGTGAGCAGTTTCGTTACAATCATGCAGGGTTGCGACAACTTTTGTTCCTACTGCATCGTACCGTACGTGCGTGGTCGTGAGGTCAGTCGTCGTTCTGCTGATATTTTGGCTGAGATCAGGACCCTGGTTGATGCAGGTGTGCGCGAGATAGTGCTGCTGGGACAGAATGTCAACTCCTACGGCCTCAATAACCCTGCTGAGCCGAGCTTTGCGGAGCTCATAGGTCAAGTAGCTGAAATTGATGATATTCTCAGAATTCGGTTCACTACTTCCCATCCCAAGGACATGTCAGAAGAACTGATCAACTGTTTCAGGGAAATCCCTAAGCTCTGCGGGCAGACCCACCTTCCAGCCCAGTCCGGAAGCAACAGAACCCTCCTTGCAATGAACCGTGGTTATACCCGTGAATCCTACCTAGACAAGATCAGGAAATTGAAAGCGGTTTGTCCTGAAATTGCCATTACCGGCGATATGATTGTCGGCTTTCCCGGCGAGACGGAAGAGGATTTTGAGCAGGTTCTTTCTCTTATCGAAGAGGTGCGTTACGTAGATCTCTTCTCTTTTGTATATTCACCACGTCCAGGCACTGCAGCAGCAGAGATGGCGGATGACACCAGCAGAGAAGTGAAGCAGAGAAGACTTGAGCGCCTGCAGCAGCTGCAAAAACGTATAACTTTGGAAATTCACTCTGAATATCTTGAATCAGTGCAGACAGTTCTTGTTGAAGGTGAGGGGAAGCGACCGGGCCAGATATCGGGCAGGGCGGAAAGCGGCCGGACAGTTAATTTTGCCGGAGGATCTGATCTCATCGGCAGGTTCGCCGATGTCAAAATCATAAAGGCTTTTCAGAATTCACTCCTGGGCGAGCTTGTCTAATAGCCACATTTTTTTACAGAGGAATTCATGTCAACAGAAACCACAACATCATCAAATTTTTTGCGCACGATCGTTGAAGACGACCTTAAGTGTGGCAAGCATGAATCAATAATTACGCGTTTTCCTCCTGAACCCAATGGTTACCTTCACATCGGACATGCCAAGTCAATCTGTCTTAATTTCGGCTTGGCACGTGATTTTGGTGGAAGATGTCATCTTCGTTTCGATGATACCAACCCAGCCAAGGAAGAGCAGGAGTATATAGAGTCCATCAAGGAAAGCGTTCGCTGGCTCGGTTTTGACTGGGGAGAACACCTTTACCACGCTTCGGATTATTTCGAACAACTTTACCAATGGGCCGAGTATCTGATCCTGCAGGATAAAGCGTACGTGGAAGATCTGAGTGCAGAGGAGATACGTGCCCACCGCGGCACCTTGACCCAACCAGGTGTAGAAAGCCTTTATCGCAGCCGTCCGGCAGAGGAAAATCTGGCGCTGTTCCGCAGGATGAAAAGCGGAGAGTTTCCTGATGGCGCGCGGGTACTCAGGGCAAAGATAAATATGGCTTCCCCCAATCTTAGCCTTCGTGACCCGGTACTGTATCGTATAATCCATGCTCCTCACCCCCATGTGGGTAACAGTTGGTGCATTTACCCCATGTATGATTTTGCTCACGGCCAATCCGATGCAATCGAAGGGATTACTCATTCCATCTGCACACTGGAATTTGAATCCCACCGCCCGCTCTACGAGTGGTTTCTGGATAATTTGCCGGTGCCCGGGCGTCCGAGACAGTATGAATTTGCACGTCTGAATCTGACCTATACCGTAATGAGCAAGCGCAAGCTTCACGAACTGGTTTCCCAGCAGATCGTAGATGGCTGGGATGATCCACGCCTGCCGACGTTGATGGGACTCAGGCGACGTGGTTTTACACCCGAGTCGATACGCGCCTTCTGCGAACGGATAGGTGTCGGTAGAAGCGATTCGTGGATAGACATGTCCGTGTTGGAAGAATGCGTGCGTGAGGGGCTCAACGAGCAGGCACCACGCGCCCTGGCTGTCCTGCGGCCGCTTAAGGTGATAATCGATAATTACCCGGCAGGGGAGGTGGAGGAGTTTGATGCTGCCAATCACCCCCAGAACTCGGAGATGGGTAGCCGGAAAATCAGTTTCTCGCGGGAAATATTCATTGAGCAGGATGATTTCATGGAACATCCTCCCAAAGGTTTCTTCCGAATGACACCCGGCAACGAAGTGCGCTTGCGTTACGCCTATATTGTCCGCTGCACCGGAGTGGTAAAAGACGAGGCCGGCACTGTTGTTGAGGTCCACTGCTCGTATGATCCCGACTCGCGGGGCGGATCGGCTGCAGACGGCAGAAAAATAAAGGGTACTATCCATTGGGTTTCAGCGGCCCATGCTGTTGATGCGGAAGTTCGATTGTTTGACCGGCTTTTCACCGATCCGAATCCTGACCGTAGCGAAGCAGATTTCAAACAGTTTCTCAACCCTCTTTCCATTGAGACCCTTTCCGGATGTAAGCTAGAAGCACACCTGCGTGATGTTGATACTGAACTGCGCATCCAGTTTGAACGTCAAGGATATTTCCGTCCCGATCCCCGGGACTCAGCACCCGATCGGCTGGTATTCAATCGGGTAGTCACGTTAAAAGATACCTGGCTAAAGAAGTAATACGAAAAAATTGGACATGACTATGAAAAACAAAGAATTTAAATCAGGATTCGTCTCAATTGTGGGTCGTCCCAATGTCGGAAAATCAACCCTCCTCAACCGCATTCTGGGAGAAAAGATAGTAGCTGTCTCCGACAAACCGCAAACTACCCGTACCGCAATCCGAGGCATCCTCTCCGATGAAGCCAGTCAGATCATTTTTGTTGATACCCCCGGAATACATGCGGCTAAAAGCCGTATCAACCAATCAATGGTGGATGCGGCTTATAACGCCATCTCCGGAATAGATCTGCTTGTCCTGGTTGTTGATGCGGTTGCCAAGCCCGATGCTGATTTTGTCCGTAAACTCGCATCCAAAGCTGCCTGCCCGGTTTTCCTTGTATTGAACAAGGTAGATCTTGTGGAACCAAAGGAACGGTTGTTGGAAGTTATTGCCAGCATGTCAAACCTGCATGATTTTGCGGAAATTATCCCGCTCTCCGCCCAAAGCGGCAGCAACGTTGAACATCTGGTTGATCTGGTCAGGCAAAGGCTTCCGCTTGGTATTCCGTATTTTCCGGAGGATATTCTGACCGACCAGCCGGAGAAGACCATCTGCGCCGAACTTATCCGCGAAAAAGTTTTTCGCTTGACCAACGAAGAGGTGCCGTATGGTACTGCTGTTGTTGTTGAAGCCTTTAAGGAGCGCGAGAATGGTGTGATCGCCATTTCCGCCATGATACTGGTTGAGCGGGAAGGGCAGAAGGGTATTATTATCGGCAAGAAAGGGACCATGCTGAAAAAGATAGGCGAACAGGCCCGCAGGGATATAGAGCGCCTTCTGGGTACACGCATTTTTCTGGAATTGTACGTAAAGGTTCAGGAACGCTGGACTGAGCGCACGGCGGTACTGCGTGAACTGGGGTATGAATAGATGAAACCGATTGTAGCCATTGTAGGCCGTCCCAATGTGGGTAAATCCACCCTGTTTAACCGTATCCTTGGCCATAGAAAAGCCATGGTGGATGATACGCCCGGAGTTACCAGAGATCGTAACTACGCTGACATAAAGCGGTTCGAGAAACCTTTTATCCTGATCGATACCGGAGGTTTTGAGCCGGTTACTGAAGACCGGCTTCTGCAGCAGATGCGCGAACAGTCAACTCTGGCCATGGAGGAGGCAGATGTCATCCTCTTCATGATGGATGCTCGCAGCGGCCTGACACCGGCTGACATAGAGGTGGCAAAGATGCTGCGGCGGATAAAAAAGCCGGTTTTTTATCTGGTCAACAAGGTGGATGGGGAAAAACTGGAAAATGAATCAGCTGAATTTTATTCACTTGGGGTGGAGCAGTTTTACACCATTTCCGCGGAGCATAACCGTGGTGTTCTGGATATGGTTGACGATCTGATGAAAGTATTGCCGGATGTAACGGCAGCCTCGGACAATGAAGAACTCACAAAGATTGCCGTTGTGGGCAGACCGAATGTAGGTAAATCATCATTGGTCAACAGACTTCTGGGATTCGAGCGTGTTGTTGCCAATCCGACTGCCGGCACAACCCGCGATTCTGTTGATACATACTTCTCGTGCAACAAGAAGCCCTACCTGCTAATCGATACTGCCGGTATCAGGCGCAAGGGAAAGACAGTTGAAAAGCTCGAGAAATACAGTGTTGTAGATTCTCTTCGCAGTATTGAGCGGGCTGACGTTGTCCTGGTGGTTCTGAGCGCCGAGGACGGTGTCACCGAGCAGGATGAGCGGATTGCCGGCTATGTCCATGAAGCCGGAAAAGCGTGTGTCTTTGTAATCAATAAATGGGATGCGGTTGAAAAAGATAATGCAACCTTGGGGGCTTTTGTAGATAAGGTCAGAATGGAATTTAAATATCTGGCCTACGCTCCTATCGTTTTCGTGTCTGCCATGACCGGTCAGCGTATCGGCAAGATCATCGCTTCCGTTGATGAGGTCATGGAACAGTACACCAGACGGGTAAGTACAGCTGAAGTAAATCGTATCTTTTCAGAAGCCACCGATGCCCATCATGCCCCCCTGGCCCACGGCAGGCGGGTTAAATTTTACTTTGCCACCCAGGTCGGGACGCGTCCACCTTCCTTTGTCATTTTTACAAACCAGCCCGAAAGTGTTCATTTTTCATACGAACGTTACCTTATCAACCGTTTCCGCGAAGCATTCGGATTTAATGGAACTCCACTGCGTCTCATGTTCCGCGGAAGAGATAAAGAAACGGCCGCCAGACGACCTCACAAACCAGCATAAAGCTTTACTTGCCGCTACTGATCGGCTATATTTCTTTTGTTTTTTTCCACCATAATACGGAAAATATTAATCCCACGTCCGCGAAAAAATAAAACAATGAAAGGGTCTAACCGTGAGTTCTAAAACAATCTTGATTGTGGACGACTCCAGGGCCATGCGTGCCATGTTGGTCTCTACAATTGAATCCATCAACAGCTACAATATTGTTGAAGCGTCCACCGGTTTTGAAGCATTGCGACTTTTACCGCGTGAAAAAGTGGATCTTATCCTGACGGATATCAACATGCCCGACATAAATGGTCTTGAGTTGCTCAGCTATCTACGTAACAACCCTAATTATCAGGAAATACCAGTCATAATCATTTCCTCGGAAGGAAGTCAGAAGGATATTGATAAAGGCAAGCAGTTGGGTGCCAATGATTATATAATCAAGCCTTTCGATCCGGCCAGGGTGCAGGAGCTGATTCAATTGTACCTTGGCTGAATCAGTAACATGACATGACCTTTGGATAAATAGCGGAACACTTTCCTATACGGGCCATAGAAATGACAGAGTTGACATCAGCACATAAGGCGATAAAGGATTTTTTGGCAGAGGCCGAGGAAATCGCCGATCAGCTTGGCTCTGAAATGGCCGATCTGGCAGATATGGCCGAAAGCGGTGATCTGGATCCCGATCTGCTTAACTCGATTTTCAGGGGTGCTCATTCACTGAAAGGCCTTGCGGGGATGTTCGGCTTTGGCGAAATTTCCGAACTGTCCCATAATCTGGAAAATTTGCTGGATTGGTTGCGGCTGGGTAAGATCAATCTCAACCACGCTGTAATGGCTGTACTATTCGAATCCCATGAATTGATGACAGTGCTGGTGCGGGCCATTTCGGAAATGGGGGGCGCAAGCCACGCCGCTGAAATTTCCGCCTGCGTTGTCAAAATAAATGCCTGCCTTGCTCCTCCCGAACAACATCACAATGCATCACCCTTTGTCCATCTTGGGTTATCAGAACAGACCCTCGGGGCTCTGACTGAATATGAAGAACATAGACTCCTGGAGAATATCACCAAGGGAAAGAACATCTATTCTATTCATACTTCATTTGATCTGAGTACCTTCGATGTTGATATTTCACAGATTTCTGACACCCTCAAAACCTTTGGGGAGGTCATCAGCACCCTGCCGAGCATGGCCGGTATCATTGAGACCAATATCGATTTCGATATTCTTTTCAGTTCCAATAAAGAAATAGACGAATTGTCGGTGTTGATTGCAGGTGATTCGGTTTCTGTTGCTCTGCTGGGAACTGCCGCAACAGCATCAGCCTCTTCTCTGATATCTGTAGCATCTCCATCTCCTGTCTCCTCCCAGGAAACTGCTGTTAAAATAGCTGAATCCGTCATCGTACCCTCAAATTCGCCTGCTCAATCCATGCCTGCTGCAGTTGATGATGCCCAATCCGCTAAAAGTATGAGCCGTACCGTTCGTGTAGATATCGGCAAACTTGATGATCTGATGAATATCGTTGGGGAACTTGTTCTTGCCCATTCTGCCATAGCTGCTCTTGCCATTCAGATGCGAAACGAAGGTTTTTCCCGTACGGCGATTGATTTGGGTAAGTCTGCCAAGGGACTGGAACGTAAACTGGCCGATCTCCAGAAAGGGGTCATGGAAATCCGCATGATTCCGGTTGGACAACTCTATGAAAAAATGTCCCGCATCATCCGCAAGATCTCTCGCGAACAGGGCAAAAAAGTGGAGCTGAAGTTTTATGGAGCTGATACTGAGCTGGATAAATTGATTGTGGAGGATATTTCCGATCCGATGATGCATATCATCAGGAATGCCATTGATCATGGCATTGAATCACCAGAACAGAGAGCATCCCTCGGCAAGGACGAAAAAGGTGTAATCAAGATATCCTCATTCTCCAAAGGCAATCATGTTGTAATTGAAGTCGAAGATGACGGTAGTGGCATTGATATTGAGAGAGTCAAGGCAAAGGCACTTCAGAAGGGGTTGGTCCAGGATGTAAGTTCGGTTTCTGATAAAGAAGCCATTGAATTTATCTTTCTTCCAGGCTTTTCCACAACTGAAAAGGTCAGCGAGGTTTCAGGCCGTGGCGTTGGCATGGATGTCGTCAAAAACAACATCACCGCTATTTCGGGGATGGTGGATATTGAGACCAGCAAAGGGCATGGGAGCCGCTTTATCATCACCCTACCCATAACCTTGGCAATTATCAAAGTGCTGATCATATCATGTGCAGGCAGGACCTATGCGCTTCCGATCACGTCAGTTCTCGAAACCCTGCTGCTTGCGGAAAAAAGCATCAATACCGTTGAACGTAAAGAGGTAATACAGCTACGGGAAACAACACTGCCACTGCTCAGACTTGACCGTTTTTTCGGATTCGAACGACAAGCGCCGCGCTCTGAAGAGTTTTATGTTGTTGTTGTCGGAGTTGCAGAAAAAAGATTAGGAATTATCGTTGATGATCTGCAGGGACAACAGGATATCGTCATAAAATCTCTGGGAGAAGCATTCAAGCGATTCAAGGGGATTTCCGGGGCTGCTGATCTGGGTGACCAGCGTACGATTCTTGTTCTTGATGTTGCCGGCATGATCTCCGAAGCCATTAGAAGCGGAAATTAAACATGTATAAATCATATTTCGGATTCAGGGAAAAACCGTTCAGCAAAACACCGGATCCGCAATTTCTGTTTCTTAGCAATGGACACGAGGAAGCGCTGGCACGCCTGGAGTTTGTGGTTGAGGAGCGGGATATCGCTGTTCTGACTGGTGAGATAGGATGCGGCAAAACCACGCTTTCCCGGGCGCTGATGGACAGACTGGGGGATGGATACCGCTTCTGTTATATAGTCAACCCACGCTTGAATGGCATCGAGTTCTTACGGACCGTCGCCCGGTTGCTGGATGTGATCGAACCGGCCAGCAGCAAGGATGATCTGCTTGAACAGATAAATGTCGTCGTGTACGACAGTTATCAACGTGGGATTTGTCCCGTGATTGTGGTGGATGAGGCTCAGATGATTACAGATGCCGAAGTTTTTGATGAAATCCGGCTGCTGACTAACTTTCAACTGGATGACCGGAATCTTCTCGCTGTAATTGTAATGGGACAGCCGGAATTACGGGAAATTTTGGCCTCTCCCCGTTATGAGCCACTTTGCCAGAGGGTCGCCCTGCATTACCATCTGCATCCGCTTTCCCTGGAAGAAACCATGGAATACCTTGATTTCAGGCTCGAGGTTGCTGGCGGGTCCGCCGGATTATTTACCCCTGATGCCGTGCAGAAGATATACGAACTTACCGGAGGCGTCCCGCGTAGAATCAATTCAATGGCAACCAATGCACTTCTGGTTGCATACGGCTGTGATGCAGCTCTGATCGATTCAACTATTGTTGATGAAATAAAAGACGAATTAATGATGTAGGCAGAGACTATGGATCTGGCAAAAATAAGGAAAAAATCCACTGCTGCAGCTGTTGTGCAGCCACCTGTACGCCAGCCTGAGGCATCTTCCATATTAGATGCCAAAGCCCCTGTCGCCAGTGAACCGGTTCTCTCTGATAACTTATCCGAGCAGCTTGCTATGGAGAATTTATTACCCATACCTCTTCCTGATGATGGACTACTGCATGGCTCGGTAACTGTCCCACGGAAAACTCCTTTCGATCCGATCGCTGTTCTTCTTGCTGGCAGAGAAGCTGCCGGGTGCGATGAAGAGATTCAGCTTACCGCTATTGAGCTTGCTCCTTCTGTTCAGAATGATTACGAAGAATTTCTCTGTTTCCGTGTTTCAGATGAAACCTACGGAATTAATATCATGCAAATCAAGGAAATCATCAAACAGAGGACAGTCACTGAAGTGCCACGTGCTCCTTCCTTTGTGTCCGGTGTCATCTCGCTACGGGGCGTTATTATCCCTATTATTGATATGCTCGACCGTCTGGGCCTCAGTCGTGAGCAGGTGACAGGTAAGGAACGCGTTGTGGTCGTTAAGAACGGTGATGCATATGCCGGTTTGCTCGTGGATGAAGTCGTACAGGTGGTCCGCATACCCCTCAGTTCTTTTGAGCCCGCACCGGCGATCCTGGAAGGGATTGATCGTGATTTCGTAAGCGGTATCGGGCGTGCCGGCCAACAAATGGTGATTCTGCTGAATGTTGAAAGCATCACGGATATCAATCTGTCATAAGAGGAGCAACCATGCAGAAGAAACGCATCCTTGTGGTTGAAGATGAAGAAAGTCTTCTTAAATTGGAAACCATTCTTTTAACGGTTAAGGGATATGAAGTGACCGGTGCAGTTGATGGTAACGATGCCCTGGTGAAGCTTGCCAGCACTAAATTCGACCTCATCCTTCTCGATATTATGCTTCCTGATATCGATGGTTTTGAAGTGTGCCGCAGGATTAAGGCCTCGCTGTCATGGTCAAAAATCCCTGTGGTCATGCTGACCGCCAAAAAAACACAGGAAGATCAGTTGCGCGGAATGGAATGTGGTGCGAGTGCCTATCTGACCAAACCCTTCAAATCAGCCATGATCATAGATGTCATAGAAAGTTTGTTGGCCGGAACAGGCACACCTGCCACAGCATGAACCGGAAACAGCAGGACATACAGCTGGCTTGTTTCAGCCTGGGGGATAATCTCTTTGCCGTGGATATCATGCGCATCAAGGAGATCATTCAACCACTGAAGCTTTCGAGTCTTCCCGTGCCGTCACGAACTTTGGAAGGGGTAATCAATCTCCGCGGATCTGTTATCCCGGTCATGAATCTGCGAAAGCGGTTCAGAATGCCGGCCATAGCGGATGACAAGCCTTCCAAATTTCTAATAGTTGCTCTCGCGCGACGTGTTCTTGCCTTGATCGTTGATGACGTGCTTGAAGTTATCACCATTCCTGCCGGAGAGATCAAAGCGCCTCCTGAGGTAAACGAGCCAGAGGGGCTTGAATGTCTGCTGGGTGTCTGTCTGTCCGGAGAACGGGTTTTTATGATTCTTGATATCGATTCACTTCTGGATCCTTCGGAACTTAGGGCTGCTGTACGGCAGGCACCTCAAAAAGTTTAACTTTTTAAAACTGTCGATACAGAGGGTACAGTTCGGGTGAAAAATTTAAAGGAAATAGAGAAAGCGCTGCACTCTGCAGATGAAGAAACTCGCCGCGATGCCTTGCAGGCACTGCAGGGCAGTAAACTCACTGATATACGTGGACTGCTGTTTACCGCCATGGGTGATGACAGCTGGAGGGTGCGCAAAGAAGCTGTTGAGGCATTCATCGCTGCTGGCCCTGATGATGATTCCATTTCCGGGCTACTTGACCTTTTACGTAACGAGGATAATGCCGGCTTACGCAACTCGGCTGCCGAAGCCATAATCAAGATGGATACCCGTGCCGCTGGTAATCTGATCCACCTTGCAAACGATGCTGATGCCGATGTGCGCAAATTTGTCGTTGATGTGATGGGTACTATCGGAAATACCCTGTTTCTGGCACCCCTGCTTTCTGCGCTTGATGACACTGATGTGAACGTTGCAGCAGCGGCAGCGGAACATCTTGGGCATATTGGCGACGCTGCTGCTGTTCCGGAATTACTTCGCTGTATAATTGCCAACCCTTCGCAACTCTTCCGCTTCAGCGCTCTTGGTGCTCTGGGGAAATTAACTTCTCATATGCCGGTGCCGCCGGAAATCAGTGTACTTGCCGAACAGGAAATCCTTCGTCAAAGCGTGTATGAATGTTTGGGAAGTATTGGAGATCATACTGCCGCTCCGATTCTTCTCAACGGTTTTTCTGCGCGGCAGAAAAGTCAGCGCAAGGCCGCTATCATAGCTTGGTATCGCATCTTTTCGCGATCCAGCGCTACAGTGCGCCAGGCTATGGAGGAGAGCCTTTCAAGCCTGAAAGGCAGCGACGGATTTCCGTCACTTTTAGATGCGTTTGATACCGTAGAACCTGAAATTGCTGAGGCTGTAACCTCGCTGATCGGCATAATTGGTGATACACGCGGTGCGTCAACTCTTTTAAAAGCATGCACCAATGAGCGATTGACAGGTTCCGCTCTCTGCTCTTTAAAGCGTCTCGGGGCAGAAGGAGTTGAGGTTCTTCTCGATCTTTATGTGTCGTGCGATGAAGCTTCGCGAGCAGCAATCTGTTCCATCATAGGAGCTATTGGCCACAGGGGTGGCAGCGGGCTGATTATAAAGGCGTTGGCTGACAACTCTCCGTCTGTTCGCAAAGCGGCTGTATCGGCAGCTGGTCGACTTTCACTGACCGAAAGCATTCCAGCTATTGTACAGCTGCTCGAGGATTCAGACGGTGAGGTTCGTTCCGCGGTTGTGGCCTGTCTGCAGGTATTCGCGTTTTTTGACACAACAATGATTCGGCAGGTTGCTCTTCAGTTGGGCGGGTCGGAAAACCCGTTTCGGCGAAGAGACGCTGCAATCCTTTATGCGACTGTAGGTGATCATGACAATCTTGCATTAATGGTAAAAGATGAAGATCCGGCTGTCCGCCGGACTGCAGTTTTTAACATTGGCAAATTGCATCTCTCCTCCCATGCCGGACTGCTTAGAATGGCGTTGGTTGATGAGGACCCTGATGTTCGTATAGCTGCTGCAGAAGCCATAGGTGAAACAGGTGGAGCAGATGATGCTCACACTCTTCTGCATGCTCTCGACGATGGGGACTGCTGGGTGCAGTGCGCGGTATTGAAAAGTATTGCCAAAATTGATGGTACCCATGCATTTGCTGCTATTCAGGGACTTATCGGTCGGGCCGATGGGCTGCTGCTGATCTGCTGTCTTGAACAGCTTGAGATAATCGGTACTCGAGAAGCAATGGAACTGGTCGAATCAGTTCTTGATAATCCCGACCCTGAGATTGTCTCTCTTGCAATTGCCATCCTCTCTCGCCAAGGGGGGGAATGGCTAGTGGCAAATGCCGGGCGGCTTCTGAACCATCCCAATGAAAAGACCAGAGTCGCATGGGTTACAACGTTTGCCGGTCTCCCTTCCGATGATGCCCATCACGTGCTTCTACGCGCCTTACTGGGTGAGCAGAATGAGCAGGTCAGGTTGATAATTCAAAAGTTTCTGGAAAGTCCCCCATGATTTTTGCTTCTGCAGCTCAAATCATGTCTGATGAGGAATTCTGTCTTTTTCGCGATAGTATTTACAGCCATTGTGGGATCTATTTTGACATTGATACCAAATATCTGCTGGAAAAGAGACTTGCCAGACGACTTGCCACTCTGAATATCGCAACATACCGGGAATATTACCAATTTCTTAAATACAACCGAAAAAAAGATCAGGAAATGATGGATATCATGGATATCCTCACCACCAACGAGACCTACTTTTTTCGGGAGTCGTTTCAACTCAAGGCTTTTACAGATGAAGTCATACCCGAAATCATAAAGAAAAAATCCCGGCTGAACAACCGAACATTGCGCATCTGGAGTGCCGGCTGTTCAACAGGTGAAGAGCCATATACCATTGCAATGCTGCTGTGTGATGTGCCTGAACTGCACGGATGGAAAATTGAAATAATTGGAACAGATATCAGCCAGCGGGTGC
>Ga0154406_1255_pt1 | contig 12637 bp, 11 predicted proteins | sample RifGroB2_FD_115910 | JGI IMG/M metagenome (GOLD analysis project Ga0154406, IMG submission 115910) | Geobacteraceae bacterium GWB2_52_12 | reverse complement strand
AACGTTTTTCAGTTTTTCAAAAAAATGGATGGCGGCATTATGGTTACTGCCAGTCATAACCCGATGGATTATAACGGCATGAAGCTGGTTCGGGAAGATTCAATGCCGATTAGTGGTGATACCGGTTTGAATGACATCAGGAGCCTCGTAGAAATCAATGAATTTCCTGTTTCAACTTTGACAGGAAGTGTAACTCCATTGAATATTCGCAAGGAATATATTGACCATCTGATGGGTTATGTCGATTCAGCCGCGCTGCGCCCCCTGAAAGTGGTTGTCAATGCCGGCAATGGCTGTGCAGGTCCGGTGCTGGATCTTCTCGAAAAACATCTGCCGTTCACTTTTGTGAAAGTACACCACAACCCTGATGGCAGTTTCCCCAACGGCATTCCTAATCCCCTTCTTCCCGAAAATCGGTCAGCGACTATTGCCGCTATTAAAGAACATAATGCGGATGTTGGAATTGCCTGGGACGGTGATTTTGACAGATGTTTCCTCTTTGATGGGCAAGGGCGTTTTATTGAAGGTTATTACATTGTGGGACTCTTGGCTACAGCGTTCCTTAAGAAAAACCCTCATGGTAAAATTATTCACGATCCACGCCTGACCTGGAATACCATTGACCTTGTGCAATCGCTTGGCGGTACCGCTGTTATGAGTAAAACCGGGCATGCTTTTATAAAAGAACGCATGAGAGCTGAAGATGCAGTGTATGGTGGTGAAATGAGTGCTCATCATTACTTCCGTGACTTTGCCTACTGCGACAGCGGTATGATTCCCTGGCTGCTTGTGCTGGAGATGATGAGTGTATCTGGAAAGCCCTTATCCGGATTATTAGACGAACGGATGCTCCTGTATCCGGCTAGTGGCGAAATAAATCGTACTGTCAGTGATACACAGTACACCGTCAAGACGGTAACGGACCATTTTAGTAGTGAGTTGAAAAGCGTAGATTCTACCGATGGTGTTAGTCTTGACTGCGGCAACTGGCGATTTAATCTCCGTTCATCCAACACCGAGCCAGTCTTGCGATTGAATGTAGAATCACGTGGCGATCATGCGTTGATGCAACAAAAAACGACTGAAATATTGTCTGTTATTGATAGAGCAGATTTCTAAAATGAATACATTTATAACAGGCGGACCAGGTTTTGTTGGCTCCGCCCTTATCAAGCGCCTTCTACTGGAAAATCTCGGGCTTACCGTTGCCGTGTTGCCCGGAGAGGATGCCGGACATTTACCTGTAGCAGTTGGGCGGGTTACCGTAGAACCTCTTTCTGAATTCAGCGACTACGCGACATCCCTACAAAATGTGGATTGTGTCATCCATCTGGCTGCTCGCGTACATGTCATGCAGGAAACTGCCACGGATCCATTGCAGGAATTCCGCAAGGTGAACCTTTATGGCACGGAACGCCTGGCACGGCAGGCGGCCAAGGCCGGTGTAAAGCGCTTTGTTTTTATGAGCACTATCGGGGTAAACGGAGATAATTCCGGTGATAAGCCATATATAGAAGGAGATGTCGTTCACCCCCACAACCATTATTCTGTCTCTAAATATGAAGCTGAAGTTGCCCTCCGACAAATATCAATAGAAACAGGCATGGAGGTTGTCATTATCCGTGCACCACTCGTCTATGGTCCAGGTAATCCAGGTAATTTTCTCTCCCTGCTCCGGATCGTTTCAAAAAGTTTTCCCCTCCCCCTTGCCTCGATAAGCAACAAACGCAGCCTGATCTACATCGGTAACCTGGTCGATGCCCTTGCAACTTGCGCCACGCATCCGGCAGCTGCCGGTCAAACTTTTCTTGTGAGTGACGGCGAGGATGTCTCGACCCCTGAACTTATCCGCCGCACTGCTTCTGCCCTCGGCGTACCGGTTCGCTTATTCCCTGTTCCATCTTCGATCATACATCTCGCGGGAAAGCTGATCGGCAAAAGTCCTGCGGTGAACCGATTGACCGGATCGCTTATGGTAGATAGCACAAAGATCAGGCGGGAACTGGGTTGGAAACCACCTTTCACAATGGAAGAGGGGCTGCGGGAAACGGCAATCTGGTTCAAAAACAATAGGTAGCCACGGACACACACGGACGGAGGCTTGACGGTAAAGCTTTGAGTCTTTTGCGTTAAACAAAAAAACAGATTTTGTCCAGCTTTTGTCGGTGTGGGTCTGTGGCAAGAAACAGATTTTAGCCACGGACGCACACGTACAGCGGCTTGACGGGGAAACAGACACATACCAATCATGCACCCGCAACAAGCTGATTGCCGAAGCATTCTACCTGACCAACAACATAGAAAATACAGCAGCGGCTATATCCGCATAAGGAAAGAGCTGGAAAGCTACCCTGAGCTTACGTTTACTGTTGAAGAGACAAGTGGCGGCGTATTGGTAACCTTCAAACAGGCTGGCAGAGTAAATGAGGGAATAAATGAGGGAATCGTCGGCCTCTATAACTATGTAAAACAACACCCAGGGCTAAAAATTCCTGAACTTTCAAAGCTTTTGAATGTTTCTTCAAAAACACTTGAGCGGTGGCTTAAACAGCTTAAAGACGATAAGAAGGTTATACATCGGGGTTCTCGCAAGGCGGGTGGCTACCATGTCACTGAAGAAAATTCTTAGCGATGAAACGGATTTTTGATATTTTGTCGGCATTGCTGGGTATATTTGTCCTCAGCCCGGTATTGATAATTACTGCAATACTAGCTGACGATCTGCGGCGTGAGTTCCCTGATATGAAGGGATTTTCGTCTCGTAATCTCAAGTATATGCGGTTGTTTGCTGAAACATGGTCAAACGAGCAATTTGTGCAACGGGTCGTTGCACAAATACCGCTTGACGTAAGACTAAGCTTTTGGGGTTAAATAAAAGAAACAGATTTTGTCCCGCATTAGTCCGTGTGGGTCTGTGGCCACAAGGGACTTGCCGGATGCTTCGGAGAGTGGTTAAAAGGCAATTTAGCCACGGACGCACACAGACAGGGGCTTGACGTAAGACTAAAAGCTTTTGGGGTTAAATAAAAGAAACAGATTTTGTCCCGCATTTGTCCGTGTGGGTCTGTGGCCACAAGAGACTTGCCGGATGCTTCGGAGAGTGGTTAAAAGGCAATTTAGCCACGGTTATCCTGACGTCAAACTCGGAAGTTTTCATTGCGGTTTTTTCCTCAATGTATATACTGATGTTTATACATATGCGTTTTGAGAGGAGATTATCATGACGAAAGCCATACTCAGCATAAAGCGGTGGGGTAACAGCCTGGGGGTTCGTTTGCCCGTGGCTGTATTAAGTGAGGCGCATCTGCACCTTGATCAACAGGTTTGCATAGAGGTTGCCGATGGTCTCGTAGTAATTACTCCTATTACTGATGCTCCAATGTCTTTGGAGCAACGACTGGAACGTTTTGATCCGGCGCGTCACGGCGGGGAAGTGATGGCCACAAAAAACATCGGAGCGGAGAGATGGTAGTCCGCCCAACATTGGCATCAGTTAAAAATATCACCTGGTGCCCTGAGCGAAAGGACATCATCTGGATTGATTGCAATCCACAAGTAGGCCAGGAGATGCGAGATGTGCGCCCATTTCTTGTTCTCTCACCACGAACATTCAACGAAAAGACTTCGCTGGTCATCGGATTACCAATGACGACGGCAGATTACAATGCTGATAATCCGTTTGCCGTGGTGGTTGGACAGGCAAAGGGAAAGAAAGCGGAGAAGAGCAGCTATGTTCTTTGCCATCAACCAAAATCATTCGATTGGCGCCTGCGAAGCGCTAAGCCGCACCAACTCGGGAAATTGAACGATTTGCTTTTTCAGCAAGTGTGCGAGCGTCTGAATCAAATCATTCAAATATAATGTTGAGTGCCACGGGGGTGCTGGTATTTCGGAAAAAGGTAATTTAGCCATGGACAGGGGCTTGACGTAAAAGCTTAAGATCTTTGGGGTTAAACAAAGAATCAGTATTCGTCCAGCTTTTGTCTGTGTGGGTCTGTGGCAGGAACAGATTTTAGCCACGGACGCACACGGACAGGGGCTTGACGGTAAAGCTTTGAGTCTTTTGCGTTAAATTAAACAAAAAACAGATTTCGTCCAGCTTTTTGTCGGTGTGGGTCTGTGGCAAGAAACAGATTTTAGTCACGGACGCACACGGACAGGGGCTTGACGGTAAAGCTTTGAGTCTTTTGCGTTAAACAAAAAAACAGATTTCGTCCAGCTTTTTGTCTGTGTGGGTCTGTGGCCATAAGAGAGGTTTGTTAGATGGAGCTTGATGAATTGACCTACCAAATCAACGGTGCAATTTATGAAGTCAATCGTGAACTTGGCAGCGGGTTCCTTGAGAAGGTTTATGAGAACGCACTTCTAAAAGAACTTGCCTTGAGAGGAATAAAGGCTGAATCCCAAGTTCCTATGACGGTTCGGTATAAGGGAGAGTCTGTTGGAGAATATTTTGCTGATGTTGTGGTGGAACACAAAATTATTCTTGAATTGAAAGCTGTTGAAATGCTAAAGGGCATTCATGAAGCACAACTCTTGAACTATTTGAAAGCTACTGGGTGCAAGATCGGGCTTTTAGTCAACTTCACTTATCCCAAAGCTGAAATCAGAAGATTTGTTTTTTAGCCACGGACGCACACGGACAACGGCTTGACGTAAGGCTTAAAATTTTGGGATTAAACAGAGAATCAGAATTTGTCCCGTATTTGTCCGTGTGTGTCTGTGGCGATAAAAAGGTCGTGAGTTTAATGGATAATTATGAAACGATTTTTTGATTTTACATGTTCTTTCATGGCTTTCATTTTCCTCGCCATACCGATGCTGATTACCGCTCTGGCGGTCAGGCTGACCTCCAAGGGACCGATTCTGTACTGGTCCGACCGGGTTGGTCGCAACAATGTAATTTTCAAGATGCCCAAATTTCGCACCATGCGTACCGATACCCCGGCTGTCGCTACCCACCTGCTTGGAAATCCAGACCAATGGCTGACACCTATCGGTAAATTTCTGCGCAAATCCAGTCTTGATGAACTTCCCCAACTTTACAGCATCATCGTTGGCGACATGAGCTTTGTAGGGCCCCGTCCTGCCCTGTACAACCAGGATGATCTCATCGCACTCAGGACCAAGACAGGTGTGCATACACTTACTCCCGGCTTGACCGGCTGGGCACAGGTTAATGGGCGGGATGAACTGCCCATTCCGGTGAAGGTGGAGTTTGACACTTATTACCTGAAGCAGCGCTCGTTATCCCTGGACATGCGCATACTCTGCATGACGCTGTTCAAGGTGCTTCGGAGTGAGGGTGTTACGCACTGAAAAAATTTTCATTTGCTTGTCTGATGAAATCCTATATATTCCGGGCGAGAATCTCCATCCAGTAAGGTTGTGCACCCGATGAAAAACATGCTCACCAAGCGCCGTCTGATTGTTTTTTTCAGCGATACGCTGCTGATTACCTTTTCCCTTTCCCTGGCTTTTCTGCTGCGCTTTGATTTCACCATCCCCCCCCAACAACTGGATCTTTTCTGGGAATGTCTGATCGTTGTCATTGTGGTCAAGCCCCTGGTATTTATTGTGACAGGCTTTTACAACAGCCTTTGGCGCTATGCGTCGATTCAGGATGCCGTGGAGATTTTCAAGGCCGTCACCCTCTCCTCCATCCTTGCCGTAGCTGCGGTACTTTTCCTGCGGCAGTTCGCTCCGATCCCTCGCTCCGTGTTTGTGCTGGACTGGTTCCTGCTGGTTGCCTTTTTATCTGCCAGCCGATTGGTGTGGCGGGTGTATCGCGAGATATACGTGGTCGGTAGGCACTGCGAAGGGCCGGCTACTTTGATCGTGGGGGCCGGCGAAGCGGGAAGCCTGCTGCTCAAGGAGATCAGGCGCCAACCCCGTGCTGCCTACAATGTGCTCGGTTTTGTGGATGACGACCTGGAAAAGAAGGGGATGAAGCTGCATGGGGTGCGGGTTCTGGGGACCACGAAGCAGCTGAAGTCGCTGATCGTTGCCAATGAGGTGGAGGAGGTGGTTATTGCCATGCCTTCTGCTGACGGGAAAACCATCCGCAGTATCATTGACAACTGCAAGAATGCCAATGTGACGTTCAAGACACTGCCGAGCATCGGGGATATGATTAACGGCACCCTGACCATATCACAGATTAAAAATGTTGAGATCGAGGACCTGCTGGGCCGCGACCCGGTGATGCTGGACCGTGACGGCATCGGCAGTTATCTGACCGGCAAACGGGTGCTGGTTACCGGAGCCGGCGGCAGCATCGGCAGCGAAATCTGTCGCCAGATAGCCAAATTCAAACCAAGTAAACTAATCCTGCTGGAACAGGCTGAAACAGCGCTGTACGAGATTGAAAAGGAACTGGTGACACGTTTTCCGGAGCTGCGCATCCTGCCGCTGATGGCCGATGTGCGCGACCGTGAAAAGATTTTTGCCGCTTTTGATCAATTTGCTCCTGAGGTGGTGTTCCACGCTGCTGCCTATAAACATGTACCGATGATGGAATATAATCCGACCCAGGCGGTGCTGAACAATGTCTTCGGCTCCCGCAATGTTGCCGATGCGGCCCACACGTGCAAGATCCGCAATATGGTGATGATTTCCACGGACAAGGCGGTCAATCCGACCAATGTGATGGGTGCGACCAAACGGGCGGCCGAAATCTACATCCAGGCGCTTTCCCGCATGAGCGGCACCAAGTTCACGACCGTGCGGTTCGGCAATGTGTTGGGGAGCAATGGCAGCGTGATTCCTCTGTTCAAGGATCAGATTGCCAAGGGCGGCCCGGTCACGGTGACCGACAAGCGCATCATCCGTTATTTCATGACCATACCGGAGGCGACACAACTCGTATTGCAGGCCGGCAGCATAAGCAACGGCAGCGAGATACTGGTGCTGGACATGGGTGATCCTGTACGCATCATCGATCTGGCAGAGGAATTGATCAGGCTCTCCGGCCTGACCCCTTATGAGGATATCGATATTATTGTAACCGGTCTGCGTCCGGGGGAGAAGCTGTTCGAGGAGCTGCTTATCGATGGTGAAGGCATTCTTCCCACTGCCCATGACAAGATCAAAGTCCTGGCACCGGTTAATATCGAACTGGAACCTGTAAAGGCGTGTCTGGAAGAGTTGTACGATGCTGCCAGATCCGACCGGATCGATGATCTGATGGCGTTGCTGAAGTGCCTGGTGCCGGAGTTCAAGCCGTCGTATACCTTTACTGGAGAGGCGCCTGCGACCTTTCAGAGGGTGCGCCCTGATCTGTTCCCCCCTGTACAGGGTGAAACGGCCAAGATCCTTCCCATAAGGAAAGGTGGTTTTCTCGAGTAGCTTTTAGATCTGTCCCTCTCCCTCTGTTCTCCAGTACTCGGTCCTTACGGTATGTCCTCATACAAATCTGCAGCGCCTTTGGATATTTTTGTTTCTCATTGTTGACATTTAATACATATTGCATATAATGAGAAACATTATGCCAGCTAAGTCGCCTATCATCACCAGCAATACTGCAGACAAGTTGATTGCCATGGGGGAGCAAATTCGTGCCCATCGCAAGGCATTACGGATAAGCACCACTGCGGCAGCGGAAGCCGCGGGTATGTCGCGGGTGACTTTGCACCGCATCGAAAAAGGTGAACCGGCCGTGACCATGGGGGCCTATGTGAGTGCCATGGCTGCGCTCGGCTTGAATTTCGGACTGGTTACGCCTGCAGAACTGATTGAACCGCATCATGAAGTGAACCGGGAAGGCTGGATACCCGCACGCATTTGCCAGAAGGATTATCCGCAGCTTAATCAACTGGCCTGGCAGGCGCACGGCGCAGAGACCCTATCGCCCACAGAGGCCTGGGACATCTATGAACGCAATTGGCGGCATATGGATGAACAGGCATTGATGGAGCACGAGCGACAGCTGATCGATGCGTTGCGTATGGCGTTTGCGGGTGGTGACAGCCATGTTTGAGCGACCCCTCCACCAACGCATTGCCAAGGTTCTCGGGGCCTTGAACGGGGCACTGCTGAAAGAGCACAGTTGCCTGTTCGGTGGTGGAACGGTAATCGCGCTCCGTTTCGGTGAGTATCGAGAGTCAGTCGACATCGACTTTCTGTTGTCGGATGTGACCCACTACCGAAGCTTGCGCCAATTACTGACCGGCACCGATGGTATCAACGCCATCTTGCTGCCCGGGCAAGCGCCCTTGGCTCAGTTGCGCGACATCCGGGCTGATCAATACGGCATCCGGACAATGCTCTCGGTGGCCGAACAGACAATCAAATTCGAGATCGTCCTGGAAGGGCGGATCAAACTGGCCGCGCCAACAGCAAAAGATGTGGTCTGCGGCATTTCCACCCTGACGGTTTTGGACATGGCGGTGAGCAAGCTCTTGGCGAACTCCGACCGCTGGGCCGACGATGGGGTTTTTAATCGGGATCTGATTGACCTGGCCATGATGCAGCCCGGATTGCCCTTGTTGCGCCAGGCTTTTGGCAAAGCCGAGGCTGCTTATGGGCAAGCTGTCCGTTTTGATCTGGAAAAAGCCATTCACCGGCTTCAGCAGCGTCAGGGCTGGCTTGAGCGCTGCATGCAGGCGATGGCCATGACCCTGCCAAAAGCGCTGGTCTGGCAACGGGTGCGCAATTTGCGCAAGGCCTTGTCTGCGATCGAACCCGCTCAGGCTGACCACTGAACATGGTGACATTACACACTGGATCGCCACGTCGCCGAAGAGGAAGAGGTTTAAATACCAGTACGTTCGTTCGGGAGTATACATGAGGGCTATTCGTCGTACCATTCTCTACAGCTTGTTAATCTGCCTTGCCGGATTTGCGCCTGCATCGGCAGCTGTTCTGTCATCAACGAATATCCCTCTGGATAGTCCGGTGTATGGCTATCTGGACAAACTTGCCGGATTTGGACTGATCACCAGCGACATCAAAGGGATCAAGCCGTTCAGCAAGGCCGAGGCGGCCCGTCTGCTGCTGGAAGCTGAGCAGCGTTTTGAGGAGGGGGCGGAACATTCAGGCTTTGCCCGCCAGCTGATGCTGCGCGTCCGGGAACTGATTCCCCGGGAGGTGGCACTGCGGCAATTCCCTGATAAAAAAGTCCCTTTCATTGATTACAACCCGGTCTCTTCCCTGCGCTTGCGCTATGTACACCTGGATGGCGCACCACGTAACTATGAACGTCCGGTGCATGATCCGGGCGATGATGGCGTGTTCGGCATCGGCTCCGGTCTGCGTCCCAGGAACCCTTATCCGTCGCCGGCCACCCAGCGGGGGAGCGAAGGGACACCATTGGCCGAGAACAACAATGGTGTTGTGTATCGTCAGGGTCACAATGGCGAACTGCGCTGGGCAGCTGAGGGATATGTCAGCGACAAGGCCGCAGCTCTTTTGGAGCCGGTGGTCGGATACAGCCACTCCGATTCGGATACTTCGCTGAAACTTAATCGCGGCTACCTCAAGCTGGGAGGAGATTGGCTGGAACTTGAAGCGGGCAAGGACGAAAACTGGCTGGGACTCGGGTATCGCGGCGCAATCACACTGAGCAATAATGCGGAAAACTTCACCCTGGTCAAGCTCTCCAGTCCGGAGCCGTTCAGCGTGCCGTATATTGGAGAAATGAAATATACGTTGATCGGGTCACGCTTTGAAAAAACTGTTACCGATGGTGCTGAACGTCAGCCCTGGTTTTATGCTTTGAAGCTTTCGGTGAAACCGACCGACAACCTGGAGATCGGCTTCAACCTCGGACGTCAGGTGGGAGGTCCGGGAGTTGATAACAGCTTTGGCGATATCATGCGCGGCCTGATCGGAGGCACCAGTGCGGACAACTCCAACGGCCTGGCCGGCTTCGAGGTCCGCTATCGCATTCCCTGGCTGCGCAATACCGAACTGTATGGCGAGTTTTCCGGTGAAGATACGGCCAGTTTCTGGCCCATTGTGGAAAGTTATCTGGCCGGTGTCTATGTCCCGCGGCTGACTGCCGATGGTCGCAACGATTTTCGTTTCGAGTTTTTCCAAGGCAACCAGATCCTCTATACCAACGGAACATTCCCCCAGGGATATCTTTACAAGAATCTGCCTGTCGGCCATTCTCAGGGGGGTGCCACCCAGGATTTTTTTGCCCGCTACAGCCACTGGTTCAGCACGCGCAACAACCTGGCCCTGGAGTACATCTACACCAATCGTGGCATGGCCGGCCGTGTGCGGGTTAACGGCTCCGGTCAATATGATCCAAATGGCGTCAAGCAGGCTATAGAACGGAAACACGCGGGGCGCGTCTCCTGGGCGATGCCATTGTATGGCGATGCGGATGCCAAACTTTTATATGGCGTTGAAAAAACCACCAACCTGAATCTGGTAGGTGGAGCCGAGCGAACCAATCAACTGTTCGTGTTTGAGCTTCGCTATCGTTATTGAGAAACTGATGTATGCCTCATTTGCGGTGGCTGATGGTGGCTTTTTTCTTTGTGACTCTTTGCCCTGGTGAGATACACTGTTTTTTGAAGTTTCAAAAGAAATACGGAAAACGGTGAGTGAATGACGAATCTTATTTCAGCTGCAGGAATGAAAAAACTTGAGGACGAGTATCATTATTTGTGGCGAGTGGAACGACCCAAGGTGGTGCAGGGGGTTTCGGACGCTGCTGCGGAAGGTGACCGTTCCGAAAATGCGGAATATATCTACGGCAAGAAACGCCTGCGGGAGATTGATCGCAAACTGAAGCACCTGGGTGCGCGGCTCAAGGTGCTCAAGATTGCCGCTGCGCCTGCTGATCCACAATCGGTCTCTTTTGGCTGTTGGGTAAGCTATGAGGATGATCAGGGGAATGAGCGCTGCTATCAACTGGTGGGTCCCGATGAGATCGATGTGTCGATAGGGCGCATCAGCATCGATTCGCCGGTCGGCCAGGCCCTGCTGGGGAAGAAAATCGACGACGAGGTGACGGTCCACCGTCCGACAGGCGATCTGGTTGTGTACATAACGGATATCAGCGCAACAAAACCTTAGGAACTCCCGTTCCTGGCTCACCGTAAAAAACAAGAGGCGCGACAGATTAATCTACCGCGCCTTTCTCACTTCCCTGAAGTCCGGTGGATCTATGTGGTGACCGGAACCTTCTCCAATCTCCAGATGTCATTATTGTAATCGGTGATGGTCCTGTCAGTGGAGAACTTCCCGCTGTGGGCGGTGTTGATGATGCTCATGCGGGTCCAGCGCTCCCGGTCATGGTAGGCTTCGGCAACACGCTGCTGTGCATCCGCAAAGCTGCGGAAATCTGCCGCCACCATCCAGGGGTCGTGTGGGCTGGTGATGGCATTGATGATCGGGTCAAAGAGGCCCGGCTCGAACATGTTGAAGTGACCGCTGTAGAGAAGCTGCATAACCCGGTTCAGGTCGGCATCGGCATCGATGATGGCGCCAGGATTGTACACCGGACGCAGCGCTTCGACCTCTTCGGCTGTGAGGCCGAACATGAAGAAATTATCGTCCCCGACCTCTTCAAGGATTTCTATGTTTGCGCCGTCAAGCGTGCCGATGGTCAGGGCGCCGTTCATCATGAACTTCATGTTGCCGGTGCCGGAAGCTTCCTTGCCGGCGGTGGAGATCTGCTCGGACAGGTCGGTGCCGGGGCAGATTATTTCCATGGCCGTGACGCGGTAGTTCGGCAGAAATGCAACTTTGAGCATGTCCCCGACCTGAGGATCGGAGTTGACTACCTGGGCCACGTTGTTGGTCAGCTTGATGATCAGTTTCGCCATGTAATACCCGGGTGCCGCCTTGCCGCCGATCAGCACGCAGCGGTTGGTCCACCCGGCGGTGTCCCCGCGCTTGATGCGGCTGTAGAGATGGATGACGTGCAGGAGATTGAGCAGCTGGCGCTTGTATTCGTGAATCCGCTTGACCTGCACATCGAACAGCGCCTCGGGATTGAAGGTGACACCGCATTCCTGCGCCACCATTTTGGCCAGGCACTTTTTGTTGGCCTGCTTTACTTCATGCCAGCGCTCGCGGAAGGCAGCATTATCGGCATGGGCGGCAATGCCGCGTATCTGTTGCAGATCCGCCACCCATTCGTCACCGATGTTTTCGCTGATCAGCCTGCTCATGTCCGGATTGCACCAGGCGACCCAGCGTCGCGGAGTCACCCCGTTGGTTTTGTTGTTGAACTTGTGCGGCCAGAGCTCGTAAAAATCCTTGAACAGCCCCTGGACAAGCAGTTGTGAGTGCAGCGCCGCAACACCGTTGACAGAGTAGCTGCCGGCAATGGCAAGATAGGCCATGCGCACCTGCGGATTCGGCCCCTCCTCGATCAGGGACATGCGTGCCAGGCGTGCTCCGTCGCCGGGCCAATGATTGGCTACAACTGCCAGGAAGCGGGCGTTGATTTCCAGGATGATGTCCAGGATGCGCGGGAGAAGCTGCCTGAAGAGCTGCAGCGGCCATTTTTCCAGCGCTTCGGGGAGCAGCGTGTGGTTGGTGTAAGCCATGGTGCGGGAGGTGATGTCCCAGGCCTGCTCCCATCCCATGCCCTGCTCGTCCATCAGCAGGCGCATCAGCTCGGGCACGGCGCAGCTGGGATGGGTGTCGTTCAGCTGAAAGCAGTTCTTCTCGGCAA
>Ga0154406_1056_pt4 | contig 13135 bp, 13 predicted proteins | sample RifGroB2_FD_115910 | JGI IMG/M metagenome (GOLD analysis project Ga0154406, IMG submission 115910) | Geobacteraceae bacterium GWB2_52_12 | reverse complement strand
GATATCGTACAACGTCTGTCGCACCAGAGCCGAGTCATCGACTATCAGTACCTTGATAAGTTTTTTCATGACGTCAGCTCTTCACTGCCGGGACTCTTCCTGTGATGCATCCGGCGTACATACACATCTCCGCTCCTGGTGCAGAAAAACAGTTTGCGCCCCCGGAATCCGCCAGTATCGCTCGCGACTATGCTGAGCCCGAGGGAGGCAAGCACCGCCTTGGCGCGGGCGACATTCTGTGCGCCGACAGTGTGTTTTGCCGATGCACCCTTTGCGGCCTCCAAAAGCTGAGCGCCGCCAAACAGCTTGACCTCAAGCTCCTTTCCGGCGCCAAGCTCGGCAAGCTTACGGTAAATATGCAGCAGCGCCGTGTCTACATAGCGCAGATCATTATCTCGATCGCCGCAGCGGGGGAGCATGGCGTGACAGATGGCACCGATACCATGCAGGGGTGAGTACATGGTCACCGTCACGCACGAACCCAAAACCGTCGATACCAGCAGCGGCGTGCGTGTCACAACCACCTCGCCCGGCTTGAGAAAGACACTCTGCGTATGTGACGTCACCAGTTCTTTCATGACATCCAACGCAAGGAAAGCTACTGTTCCCTGCCCTTTCATACCTTGCGGTACACTGTTGATGCCACGGCCTGAAAAGCCACATCCAGGCCGCTCAAGGTTTCCGAATGACCGATAAACAGATAGCCACCCGGCTTGAGCTGTTTATGGAACTTCCTCATCAGCGTTTGCTGGGTCGGTTTGTCGAAATAGATCACCACATTGCGGCAAAAGATAATGTCCATCTTTTCAGCCACACCGAAATCGTCATCAATGAAATTAATCCGCCGGAACGTAACCATTGAGCGCAACTGGGGGGAGATGCGTATCAGAGATTTGGATTTCTCACGGCTGCGCAACAGGTATTTTTTCTTCAGGTTCAGCGGAATGGGATCTGTTCTTTCTTCGGGATAAATTGCGTTTTTTGCTGTCTGCAAAACCTGAGTGCAGATATCAGAGGCGGTGATGGCAGCCCTGAAATCGGGGCGCCCGGATCCGAATTCTGAAAGAACCATGGCCAGGGTGTATGGTTCTTCGCCGGTTGAACAGCCGGCGCTCCAGATCCGAACCGGTTCGCGCGACAGATCTCCTCGGGCTTGAAGGATGGCAGGCAGGGCGCTCTTCACCATGAAATCAAAGTGGCCCGGTTCGCGGAAAAAATCGGTCTTGTTTGTTGTCACGACATCTATCAGGTGTACCAGCTCTCCAGTATGGGTATCATGGTTGAAAACATAGTCACAGTATTCCTCGAAGGTATCGAGGCCGAGCACCTTGAGCCGTTTTTGCAGACGCGCTTCCAGCATGGTTTTCTTAGCGGGAGGCATCTTGATTCCAACGCTATCGTAGATCAAGCCGCTGAAGCGTTGAAACTCACGGTCACGCAGGGTAGCCGGAATGCGAGGCTTCTGTATTTCTCGGGTTTCTGTCACTTCATTGCCCTTTCATATCCGGTGCCGGTTCTCAAAATTTATTTTCCTTTTGGTTCAAAGCTTCCACCGACTGCAGCAGAATCCCCATGTCCAGAATCAGTGCCACCGTACCGTCACCCAGTATGGTCGCTCCGGAAATGCCCTTCACATCACGGTACATCTTGCCCAGAGATTTGATGACCGTCTGGTGTTCCCCGACAACGCTGTCGACCACGAAACCTACCTTGGTGCCATGGATGTCGGCAATCACGATCTGCTCGATCTCCGGGCGCTGATCGGTAATACGGAAATGCTCGCGCAGCGGAATGTAGGGCACGATCATTCCCCGCACATTGGCCAGATTGCGGCCGTGGGAGTTTTTGATATCCTCGCGGCTCAGTTCCACACACTCCTGTACCGCCGACATCGGCAGCACGAAGTGATCCGATCCGATCTTGACCAGCAGACTGTCGATAATCGCCAGGGTCAGCGGAATCTTTAGCGTGATGGTGGTACCGACTCCCTGGACGCTGTCCACACTGATGGAACCGCGCAGGCCGTCGATACCCCGCTTGACCACATCCATGCCCACGCCGCGGCCGGAGACGCTGGTGACCGTTGCGGCGGTAGAAAAGCCTGGTGCAAAGATCTGGGCGTAGATCTCCTTGTCGGAAATCTCGGCAGCAGCCGAAAGCAATCCTCTCTCGATGGCTTTGGCACGGATAGCGTCGCGGTCAAGACCGGCGCCGTCATCGCGGATCGTTATCAGCACCGAGTCGCCGGAATGCTCGGCCCCCAGGTACACCTTTCCCCCGGATGGCTTGCCGGCAGCCCGGCGTGTTGCGGGCATTTCAATGCCGTGGTCGATGCTGTTGCGGATAATGTGCACCAGCGGGTCGTTCAGTTTCTCGATGACGGTCTTGTCCAGTTCGGTGTCGGCGCCGAAGGTTTCCATCTCGATCTCTTTGCCCAGCTCCTGGGACAGATCACGCACCAGGCGCTTGAATTTGCTGAAGGTGCTGCCGATCGGAAGCATGCGGATATTGAGGGCGGTGTCGCGCAGTTCATTGGTCAGGCGTTCGACCTCTTCGGAGATGGCAATATAGGTGGCGTCCCCTCTGGCCAGGGAAACCTGTGTCAGATGTGCCTGTACCGTAACCATTTCCCCCACCAGGTTGATCAGCTGGTCAAGCCGTTCGGCAGGTACGCGGATACTGGCGGCAGGCTCCTGGGGCTGGACGGCGGCGCGCTCCTGGCGGACATTTTTCACATGTTGCTGCTCAACCAGGGCCGACTGCACCTTTTCCGGCGATACAATCCCCTGCTCCACCAGCAGTTCGCCGAAACGCTTCTGCAGCATCAGCACCTTCTGCATCTCGACCAGCGAAAGGTCGCCGCGTTCGACCAGAATGTTCCCCAGCTTCTTGTACCCCTGATCACGGTCGATCTGGCCGCTGCTGTCGATCAGCTCGATCTTGATGTCGCAGTCGTCCTCGACAAATATGAAGACATCCTTGATTGCATCCTCGCCGCAAGTGCCGGTCAGAATGATATCCCAATAGATGTGACAGTTCTCGGCCACCAGATCGTCAAGTGAAGGAACTTCGTCCAACTGGGCTACGACATGTGCGGTCCCGAGATCGCGCAATTCGTTGATCAGCGAGATAGGGTTTGCTCCGCACATGAGAATGGTGGGGGAGGGGCGGAAGCGGATGCGCCAGGTACATTCATTCGCCAGCTCCTCTTCCAATAATGGGGGAAGCCCGATCGGCAGGTCGGAAGATTTACTGTGCGGTACCTCTGCCTGGGGCACCAACTGGCGCAGCCCGGCAATAATCTCGTCTCCCGCGCTGCGGTCCACCTCTTCGCCAGCGGGAGTAGTGAGGAGTGAGGATATATGGTCGCGCGACTTGAGCGTCAGGTCGAGCAGGCGTTTTGTGACGGTCAGCTTGCCGTTGCGCACCATGTCAAAAACGGTTTCGACTTCATGGGTGAATGCCGCAATTTCGTCAAAACCGAACATGGCGCCCGAGCCCTTGATGGTGTGCATGGCCCGGAAGACGCGGTTGATAAGCTCATCGTCCGCAGGCGTCTCCTCCAGATCCAGCAGGGATATTTCCAGCTCGGCCAGCAGTTCCCCGGCTTCTTCGCGATAGATCGCTATGGCTTGTTCCATCATGGTGTTCACCTCTAAATCCAAAATCAAAATCAGAGAAGTTTTGATCTAGTTTTTAAATTGTTTCTAACCAAGTACCTTCTTAATCACTGCGATCAACTGTTCCGGTTTGAACGGCTTGACAATCCAGCCGGTAGCACCGGCGGCCTTGCCTTCGCCCTTTTTGGCGTCATTCGATTCGGTGGTAAGCATGACAATCGGGATAAATTTGTTGAGTGTCCCGGCCCGAACTCCCTTGATCAGTCCGATGCCGTCCATGTTAGGCATGTTCAGGTCGGTCAGCAGCATATCAACTTTCTGTGTGCTCAATTTATTGAGGGCGTCACGCCCGTCAACGGCTTCGATGACGTCATAGCCGTTCTGCTTGAGGGAAAACACCACCATCTGCCTGATGCTGGCCGAGTCATCGGCGGTCATGATCAGTTTCGCCATTACTTCGCACCTCCGAACCAGATACAGGTAGATTCGTTATTATGCTTGCAGATTCCGGTGCGTTCGGCGCCGCTGGCTGCGATTATTTTATCCAGCCCCTGTGGCTTGGAGCCGCGATAGGTAAAGCTCCTGCCGCTTGCTGCAGCGCTCTTGCAGGCCGAGCAGATGATCTGCATTCCGGTAAGATCGATTTCAACTTCCGCATCAAACTCGACCTCCACGCTTTTTGAAGAGGTCAGCGCTTCACGGGCCAAGCGGGCAAAGTCGGCAGCATTTTCGATGGTCAAACGGTCACCGCTGGTAATGATGATTTCGCCGTTTTCACGGACTGAACTGTTGAGTGGCATTGAAATTCTCCTGAACCCTGATGAACACGAACTAAAACAAATCTATATTATCCCCGAATTCCGAATCATCTGCTGCATCGGCCTGCACGGCAACCGCACTCTGGCCGCTGCGCTTGCGGGCAAGCGCCTCGTGAATATGCCTTTCGCTCTCCATGGTGTAACGTTCTTCCATGTGGTGCAGGTTCTGTTTGAATTCGCTGCTGGCCGGAACTATCTGCCGCGCCTGGGCAACGATCTGCTCAAGGCCTGCCAGCACGCCTGCAGACATTCCCCTGGTGCGCTCGTGCACATCTATGCGGGATGTTGCCCGTTCCACATCACCGGTCAGAGAGGCAACCCGGCCGCTCACCCCGGACAGGGTTGCAAACAGCTCCGTGTTCATGGCGGCCAGGGAGCGCAGTATTTCGGCCAGTTCCTCCTGCACGAATGAAATCCGGCTGCCAAGCTGTTCCTCTTCGTTTTCAACTCCCGAAAATAAATGTGCTGTAGCGGTGGTGATATTTTTCAAGGTGTCTGCAACGGAGTCGGTCAGCCGCACCGCTTCGTCGGAAAGGCGTTTGATCGCTTCGGCCAACACCCCCAGTGCGGCACCCTCCGATCCGGTATGGGCGGCCTTGATCTGAGCATTGAGGGCGATCAGGTCAATTTCGGAGCCGATCTCTTCGATGTCCGTCACAAAGGAGGCGATCTCCGCGACCGTATGGGCAACCTTTTTCATGGTGCCGGACATATCCCTGTCTGCCGTGGCACATGAGTTCAGCGCTGCGGTTATGTCGGTCATCCCCTGGCTCATGATATCCAGGAATGAGGAGTCGGACGAGTCTGCCACGCCGGTGACATTCATGGTTTCATCTGCCATCAGCGATTGCTTCCGGGCCACATCCCGCAGGTTGTCCACAATCGTGCAAACGGCACTGTACAGCTCGGCTGAAGCAAAGCGGAGCTGTGCTTCCTGAAGTTCGCACACATCGCCGGATTCCACGATCAATGCCAGATGACGATCTTTATCAGCCGTTGCGCCTGCGAAATTTGACAGATCGCCTGACAGCCGCTCCAATGCCTCGACAATATGTTCCACCTGCTGACGGGTCATGTCATGCATCTGCAACAAGGTGACGACTTCGCTGATATTTTCAGTGACCTCGGCGGAGATGGTTGAGACCGTGACGCCGAACTGCGTGCAGCGTTCATTGACCGCTACCAGTTCCTGCAGGCTGGCTGCTGTTTTTATGAGAGAGGAAGCGACTTTGGCATCCTGTGCAGCCTCGGTGGAATGGACGCCGGCAAGGTTGGAGGTGATCATGGTTATCAGCAGCTGGCGGTGACCCAATATGGCGGCCGACTTGTCATTGACCTGATGGGAAAGCTTTTCCACATCCATGGCCAGATTAACGAAGCCGATCCCCATCTCTCCCAAACGCGCACTCTCGATCTTGGTCGAAATACTCAACATGCGCAGGGTCTTGTTCAATTTTTGAAAGCCGACCAGCGGTTCCGACAATTGCTCCAGCAGACCCTGAACCCTTTCCAGGGTGACGCAACTTTCACTGCTGCGACTGCGGGCATCGGCCAGGTAAGCCTCCATATCAGCCATCATCTGCTGCAAGCGTCCGGTAAGGGATTGACCGCTGTTTCCGGAAACAATCCCGACCAGTTGATTCGACATGCGGGTGATGTCAGAGGAACGCTGGTAAAAATCCTGCACTTCCGAGCCGATCTGCAGGAATTCGTTTTCAGTTGTTCCGGCCATCTGCCGCAAAATCTCAATGGCGGGAGCCAGGGCGCCTCCCCAGACCGAGAGAACGTCTTCACCCGTTTGCGGGTCAGAAGCAGGATATTGTGTGGATGTTGAAAAGTTCATAAGGGTACCCATTATTCTAGGAGTCTGTCGGGCTTAGGAAGTCGTAGCGAAAATTCGGCTGGGCGAGGACAGATTTAGACGCTTTTGAAGGTCAATAGTCATTCTATTGACCAAGAAAGCGGCTGAATATGGCCCGTCCAGATGGATTTGCAGTAGAATTATCCTAAGTCGGACAGGCTCCTATCAGCTTCAGTGCTCGCAGTTCCTTTTCCAGCTTTTGTCTGCTCAGCGGTTTGACAATGTATGCGTCGGCCTCACATGTGTTGAATGACTTGATCACCGTATGCGGGTCACCCAGGGCAGTGGTCATGACAACCTTGGTCGCAAGGTTGTACGGGATTCCCATCTGCTTCTCAAGTGCGCGTATGCTCAGCAATGCTTCCATGCCATCAACAATCGGCATCATGATATCCATGAAAATCACATCGTAGGGGCGCTTCGCCTCGTGAGCCAGTTTGAATGAATCAACCGCTTCCTTACCATTGACGGCAATGTCACAGCTACCAAATGCTGACAGCAGTTCTGTAAGGATTCTGCGGGAGATGAGATCATCTTCTGCAATCAGACATTTCACGGAAATTCTCCTCCTTAAGGGGTTAAAATACTCATGCTGAATTTAAAACTGCTCCCTCCGCCAGGGGCATGTTCGGCCCACAATTTTCCGTTCAGAATCATGGCATTCTGGCAGGCAACGGCAAGCCCGAGGCCGACTCCGCCATGACAACGGGTATATGACGCGTCACCCTGGACAAACGGATCAAAAATACGCTCCAGCATCCCTTCCGGGATACCGATGCCGCTGTCGATGACAGAAAAGCAGAGCTTTTCCCTGTCACACTCTTCACGCGACACCTCAAGCACCACAGTCCCCTGATCGGTAAACTTCAGCGCATTTAAAAGTAATATTTCCAACAAACGGTTCAGATGCTCCTTGTTGGTCCAGATCATGGCAGGGACATCCAATGCGCTGCGCAAGGTCAAGGAAATCCCCTTCTGGATAAAAGCCGGCATACATCTGGCCATAACGGCATCGAGATCTGCTTTCAGGCTGATGAGATCACCACGAAAAGCGCTGCCACGCTGACCGATCCCTTTGCCGAAAGTCAACAGCTGGTCAATCAATGAAACCATACTCGCCGCCGACTCTTGAACGATCTCCAGATACTCTTTTCCCTTTGACGTGCTTATTTCATTCTCCAGCAAGGATAGCCCACCCACGACACCATTCATCGGTGTACGCATTTCGTGGGAAATAGTAGACATGAAGTCATTTTTATCGGTGGCACTTTTCAAAAGTGCCGATCTGGCTCCATCAAGTTCAGCAATGGCATTTTTCAGCTCTAATGTGCGACGAACTACCGTCTCCTCCAACTCGGCTCGATAGTTCTTCTCCATACGCTGAAGTTTGTTGTAGTTGACTGCCCGTTCCACGATCGTACGCATGTGCCCGAAATCGAACGGCTTGTGAACAAAGTCGAAAGCGCCTTTTTTTATGGCATCAACCGCCATAGGCAGTTGGGCATAGCCGGTCATCAGGATAACCGGGATGTCCGGCCAGCTCTGGTGCACACGCCCAAGAAACGAGATCCCGTCTTCTCCCGGCATCATTACATCGGTCACAATGGCATCGAACGTTTCCTGCTGCAAAAGATTATAGGCATCACAAACGTTATCCAAGGTGGTTGTGCGCAACCCGGATTTATCAAGGTGCAGCGCAATCATCTGACAGATTTCCGGCTCGTCATCAACAACCATTACATGCTGCATCACCTGATCTTTAGCTTGAGTTGCTATTGTCATTAGCGGAATCACCTTACACTGCTTTTTTCGGGCGCAGGAGCGTTGCTAACTGCAGATGCTTCTGTCTCGATCTGCTCATGCAATGGCAGATAGATTTTAAAGGTCGTGCCGTCACCCGGCGCACTGTAAACGTTAATCATGCCATCGTGGCGACGGACTATACCGTAAGCTGTGGAAAGTGCAAGACCTGTTCCCTGGCCTATGACTTTGGTGGTGAAATACGGCTCGAAAATTCGTAGTTGGGTATTGTTGTCGATTCCTTCACCGGTATCGGAAACGGTAATCAGGGCATAGCGGCAGGGGATGATCTCGCCCTGTGCAAACTGCCTCTGCTCACTTTCGACCAGGGACGCCGCTATATTCAGGAGGCCGCCGAGCGGCATGGCATCGCGGGCATTTGCCGCCAAACTCATCAGCACCTGTTCCATCTGTCCACGGTCGATCATGACCATCAGCGGTTCATCGGGCAGATACGTTGTCAGCAGGATAGCGTCACCGCTGATCCGGTCAAGAGAATCCTGCATTGTTGCGATTACTGAAACCAGATCTTCGGGCTGTTTATTGATGTTCTGCCTGCGACTGAAAGCCAGCAGGCTCTTGGTCAATTTGGCCGCCCGATCGGCTGAATCGCTGATCAGGCCGACAAGCTTTATCTGCTCCGGGTTATTGGCTGCACTCATTTCCAGCAAAGCACACGCACCGATAATAACAGTCATGATATTGTTGAAATCGTGCGCAATCCCTCCGGCCAGAGTCCCGATAGAATCCATTTTTTGATTCTGGCGGTGTTGTTCTTCCAGAGTATATAACATTGTCGCATCTTTCATGCTGTTCACCGCAATCGATTACAAAATGGAAATTCCAGGGGCAAGTGAACCATGACTGATTCGGCTTGCCCCTGGAAACCTGCCTTTAAAACTTCTCGAATTCATCATCCAGATGATCTGCCCCGGCATTACCCAGTTCAAGATGAATGCCTCCGGAAGACCGTTTCGCCGGTTTCATTGAACTTTGGGCATGCGCTATCTGCATCTTCTTTGCAGGCTTGCGGCTTACCGCTCTGGAACTCCGTCCTTGATCCCCGATATTGAAGAAGCTGATTGAATCCTGCAGCTGCTCGGCCTGGCTGGATAGCTCTTCCGAAGTGGAAGCCATCTCTTCGGATGCTGACGCGTTTTGTTGGATGACCTGGTCAAGCTGCTGAATCGCCTTGCTGATCTGCTCTGCGCCGCTGTCCTGCTCTTTACTGGAAGCGCTGATTTCCTGGACCAGTTCCGAAGTCTTCTGGATGTCCGGCACCATGCGGGTCAGCATTTCACCAGCCTGCTCGGCAATCGCCACACTACGGGTGGAAAGTCCTGATATTTCTCCGGCTGCCGATTGACTGCGCTCTGCCAGTTTACGGACTTCCGATGCGACAACGGCAAAGCCTTTGCCATGTTCTCCGGCACGTGCAGCTTCAATGGCGGCATTTAATGCCAGCAGATTTGTCTGACGGGCTATCTCCTCGATGATCGAAATCTTGGTTGCGATCTCTTTCATGGCAGCAACGGTTTCGGAGACCGCTTTGCCCCCTTCCCTGGCATCTGCGGCCGACTTCACGGCGATCTTTTCGGTCTGGCTGGAGTTATCCGAATTCTGCCTGATGCTTGAGGTCATCTCTTCCATTGATGAGGAGATCTCTTCTGCCGAAGCGGCCTGCTCGGTTGCACCCTGGGACATCTGCTGGGCAGTGGCAGAAAGTTCCTGACTGCCGGAGGCAACGTTATCGGAAGCGGTCATTACGTCGCCAACCACCTGTCGCAATTTATCTACCATGTTTTTGATAGACTCCATCATAATGCCGGTTTCGTCCTTGGATCTTGATTCAACCGTGACAGTAAGATCACCGTTGGCCAGGGATTTGGCAACAACAACCGCCTCATTGATCGTGCGGGTAATGGTACGGGATATCAGGAATCCAAGCGCAATTGCCAACAGGGCACCGCCTATGGCCAGGCCGGTCATTAGGCGGGAAGCGGTAGTTGCAATCTCCGTATTTTCTTTGGACGTCAGTTCACCCTGTTTAATTTTGGCCTCTACAAGTTTGTCTATTGTATCGTTAAAAGCGCCGCCTATCTTTGCAATCTGGCCAGAGTCGACTATCGCTTTGACTTCGCCATCATTGCCTGCGACAGAGTACTGCAGTAATTTCTCCATAAGAGAGTAGTAGTTGGCTCGCTCATTATTAAATTCAACAAATAATTTTCGACCATCATCTGTTAGAATGGTCTTTTCAAACAATGCCGACTGTTTGTCTATCCCTTCTCGGAGTGCCTTGATGGCCAATGCGAACTTTTCTTTGTCTTCTTTAGTAGTGGAGCGTAGCACGTACAGAACGTTGACCCGTATTCTCTGAAAATCAGTAGAGATCGATAGAAGCTGTGCCGTCGGCACAGTAATTTTTTCGTACAGCTTTGTGTCAGCTTCGTTTATCTGGTGAATCTTCTGAATCCCGATAAATCCAATAACAACCGCAATTAATGCGACTATGACGAAGCCTGAAATCAGCTTAGTTCCTATTTTGAGATCGCTGAACCACTGCATGATGTATCCCCCTTAAAATAATATTTTTATTTCGACAGCATTCCTTATCCCTTAACCGCAGCCAATTCGACCGATGAAAAAACCCTGTCAATATCCAGTATCATGACAAAACGCTCGTTGTGCTTGCCCATGCCCTTGAGAAATTCGGTTTGGAGATGGGTACCGATGTGAGGAGCTGCTTCGATCTGCGAAGGCTCAATCTCGATCACTTCCTGCACACTGTCGGCCAGCGCCCCCAGTACGATGCTCTCCCCATCCATCTCCACCTCAACCACAATGATGCAGGTGTTGACGGTCTGGGCGGTTTCCTGCATTCCGAACTTCAGCCTCAGGTCGATTACCGGCACCACGCAACCGCGCAGGTTAATGACACCCCGCATGAAATCCGGAACCTGCGGCACTTTGGTGATGCTGGTAATCTCAAGGATCTCCCGTACCCTGGCAACATCAACGGCAAATACCTCATCAGCCAGCATGAAAGTGAGATATTGGGTCGCCTCTAACTCTTCAGCCATACTCTGCCTCCTTCCTGCATAGGATATGTTCATCAAAAATATTTAAATGTGTTTACAACAACTGTGCCGGACATTAAGGAATTACTATTACGATGGCTAAAGGTGCGAGTAACGCCGGTTGAGAAGGTTATGGGGAAAACAAGGGGGATGTGGCGGGGTGTAACATGATACAGTTTTAGTGTTACATGTAACAGTGCGGGCGCTTCACTGTTACGGTGGCAGTATCAATCATTGGTTAGTCCGAAACGGTCTTCTCGAGTTGCCGGTATACAGTCAGGCGGCTGACGCCAAGCAGACGTGCAGCGTGGGTTTTATTGCCGCCGCTGATTTCCAGGGCCTCTTCAAGAGAAAGTTTATTCAGGGGGTGTGGAGTTGGGGAATTATCAGGAGATGAACAGGTATTGGTCTGCACGGAATCGATCAAATCCTGCGGCAGGTCCTGCATGCCGATGATATCCGACTTACAGAGGATGATGGCGCGCTCGATGACGTGCTGCAGTTCGCGTACGTTCCCCGGCCAGTTGTGGCGGGCAAGAACAGCCATGACGTCGTCGGAGGTGCCTTGAATTTGCCTGCCGAACTTGTCATTGAATTTTGCGATGAAGTGGCTGACCAGCAGGTCGAGATCTTTGGAGCGCTCCCTCAGCGGGGGCACTACCAGCCGTACAACGTCCAAACGGTAATACAGGTCCTCGCGAAACGTCCCTTTCCGTACCATGCCGGCAAGATTCTTGTTGGTCGCAACGACAACACGGACATTTACCTTAATGGATGTTGATTCACCCACCCGCTCGAATTCATTCTCCTGCAGTACCCGCAGCAGGCGCATCTGGATAGCGGGTGAAATATCGCCGATCTCATCCAGAAACAGCGTCCCGCCATCCGCCTTCTGGAAACGGCCGATTTTGTTGGCAATGGCCCCGGTAAACGCACCGCGCACATGGCCGAACAGCTCACTTTCCAGAAGCGATTCCGAGAGAGCAGAGCAATTAACCTTGACGAACGGACCTTTTGATCGTCCACCGGAATAATGCAGGGCAGCAGCAACCAGCTCTTTGCCGGTGCCGCTTTCGCCATTTATCAACACCGTGGTCGGCACGTTGGCCAGGGCCTCAATCAAAGAATAAACCCGCTGCATGGGATCTGAAAGGCCGATGATGTCGTGAAACTGTCCACGATTCTTCAAGGAGAGTTCCAACTCCACCAGCGGGGTCTCATCCCGGATGACCGCCACCGCACCGTTGACCGTGCCGTCAGCTTCGATAACCGGCGTTGATTTGAAACTGACGATCCGTTTCCTGCCACTAGATGTTACACATTCAAAACGACGTGCTTCCTTGGAAGCATTCGTGCGAAGTGTTTCCAGCAGCGTCAAACGACACAATCCACTGCAGCCAAGGCTGATTTCCTTTACCCCACAGCCGATCAGGTTGCTGTCATACCCGCAGACTTTCATTGCCGTCGCATTGAAGTCCGCCAGACAGCCATCCTTATCCACCATGATGATGGCATCGCTGACGCTGCTGAATATGGCATCCAGATTGGAACGATGGCGCTCACGTTCATCGTTCAGCTTTTTTTCGTTCAGGGCCAGACGGCAGACAGACAGAAGTGTTTTGGATTTCACCGGTTTGGTGATGTAGTCGAAAGCGCCATAGCGGACCGCTTCGGCGGCTGTTTTAACCTCCGGGCGCCCCGTGAACATGACCACTTGCGTTGAGGGACTGATCTCTTTCAAATCTTGTAGTACCTCAATGCCGCTCTCACCCGCTAACATGATGTCAACAAAAGCCAGATCATAATGTGCCGCCTGAAGACAGACAATGGCCCCAACGTGGTCGGCGGCAACATCAACCTGGTATCCCTCGCTCCTCAACAAACAACCTAGCGTGAAACGGATTCCCTCTTCGTCATCCACAAGCAGAATGCGGCATTTTCTATTGAATATCATTG
>Ga0154406_1051_pt2 | contig 13369 bp, 9 predicted proteins | sample RifGroB2_FD_115910 | JGI IMG/M metagenome (GOLD analysis project Ga0154406, IMG submission 115910) | Geobacteraceae bacterium GWB2_52_12 | reverse complement strand
CTGGGAGGTTATGCTGATTCCGATGTATTTCATGATCGGCATCTGGGGCGGTAAAAACAAAATTTATGCCGCGGTAAAATTCTTTATATATACGATGGTCGGCTCGCTGCTCATGCTGGTTGCTCTGGTCTTCCTGTATTTCAAGGGGATGCAGGCCGGAATTACCGACTTTGGTTTACTGCAGTTTTTCACGCTCAAACTTGATATGGCCACGCAGATCTGGCTGTTCCTGGCATTTGCGTTTGCTTTTGCAATCAAAGTACCCATGTTTCCACTCCACACATGGTTGCCGGATGCTCATACGGAAGCACCGACAGCCGGTTCAGTCATTTTGGCAGCAGTGCTGCTGAAAATGGGTACATATGGTTATGTTCGTTTCGCAATTCCGCTCTTCCCTGAGGCCGCTCATAAGTTTGCTCCACTGATTGCTACGCTTGCAGTTATTGGTATTATTTATGCCGCATTAGTCGCAATGGTTCAGGAAGATGTCAAAAAGCTTGTTGCCTACTCTTCGGTAGCTCACCTCGGATTTGTAATGCTTGGAGTTTTTGCCTTCAATGTAGAAGGTATTTCCGGCGGTATGCTGCAGATGATTAATCACGGTATTTCAACAGGCGCGCTGTTCCTTATTGTCGGCTTTATTTACGAACGCCGACATACCAGATTGATTACAGACTTCGGTGGTTTATCGAAAAAAATGCCGATCTTTGCAACGATATTCATGATTGTAACCTTTTCTTCAGTTGGTTTGCCCGGCACAAACGGTTTTGTTGGAGAGTTCCTGATTCTGATTGGCGCATTCGAAAGTGAATTGAGATGGTGGACGATCATTGCTACCAGTGGCGTTATTCTTTCCGCAGTGTACATGCTTTGGGTGTTTCAGCGTGTTATGTTTGGAGAGCTGGACAATCCGAAAAACCAGAAGCTGTCTGATCTGAATGCTCGTGAAATAGCAATAATGGTTCCATTGGTAGTCATGATCTTCTTCATGGGCCTTTATCCCAAGCCGTTTATTGATAAAATGGATCCCGCGATTAGAAAGCTGGTCGCGCAGGCACGTATTGCTCCGGTGAATGCGCAGGTGCTTCCTGCCGGTCACCCTTCCTTAGATGCAAAACCAGCAGAAGAAGCTGTGCCTGCTGTAAATCCGCACGATGCAAAGTAAGCAAATAACGAGTCAATCCGACCGGAGGATATTTTAGATGGACATGATTATAATTCCAGCAATCAACATGACGCCGATTTTACCGGAGATATTTCTCTCCGTGCTGGCCATGGCTCTTCTGCTGATCAATGTTTTTCGTCCTGGCGGACAGAAGTCGTACCTGGCTTATATCAGCTTTATAGGTATCGTTGTTGCCGCAATATTGGTAGGAGCGGGTTGGGGCAGCCACATTGAGAGTTTCAGCGGTTCAGTGGTTCTCGATAATTTTGCTACTTTTTTCAAAATGACATTTCTTGTCGCAGCCGGTCTGACGGTACTCATTTCAGATCAATATATGGAGCGCGAAGGTTGTAATCATGGCGAGTTATATCCACTGATTCTCTTTACCGTTGTCGGTATGATGCTGATGGCCTCAGGCACCGATCTAATGACCATATTCCTTGGTCTTGAGGTGATGTCGGTATCCCTGTATGTTCTGGCCGGATTCAATCGGGCAAATAAAAAATCAAATGAGGCCGGCCTCAAATATTTCCTTCTGGGCGCATTTTCGACCGGTTTCCTTCTTTACGGCATGGCATTAATATACGGTGCAACCGGTACTACCAAATTGTACAAAATCGCCACCATCGTTGGACAGATGACATTGCCCACAGCAAATATTATGCTGGTTGCAGGTATGTTGCTGATGCTGACCGGCTTTGCATTCAAAATTGCCGCTGCGCCGTTTCACATGTGGACTCCAGACGTTTATGAAGGCGCTCCGACTCCTATGACCGCTTTCATGTCTGCCGGTCCAAAAGCTGCCGGATTTGCTGCTCTGCTTAGAATCTTTCTGGTCGCCCTTCCGACACTACAAGTTGAATGGAGCCAGGTGCTATGGGTAATGGCCGTCTTAACCATGACAGTTGGCAACATAACTGCACTGCGCCAGGATAATATCAAGCGCGTTCTTGCCTACTCTTCAATTGCTCACGCCGGATATGCCTTGGTAGGTTTTGTTGCTGCAAACGGCACAGGTACTGCCGGCATACTGTTCTATATGCTTTCATACGCCTTCATGAACATCGGCGCCTTTGCGATTGTTATTCTGGTCGCCAAAAAAGGCGAAACCAACGGAAACGTCTCAGACTTTGCCGGTCTTGGTTTCAAGCGCCCCTTATTGGCAGTGGTAATGACCATCTTTCTTTTTTCACTCGCAGGAATGCCTCCAACTGCCGGCTTTATCGGTAAGTTCTACCTGTTCTCCGGCGCAATTCAGGAAGGGTATATCTGGCTGGCTGTAATTGGCGTACTTAACAGTGCGGCTTCGGTTTACTACTACCTGCGTATTATGGTCTACATGTATATGAAAGAGCCTACTGAAGATTTCGAATGGATTCAGCTTACAGCGCCGGTTGCTCTAGCCCTGGTTATAGCTGTTGTGGGATCATTGATTCCCGGCATTGTCCCATCAATTATTCTCCAGTACGCGGAGATGGCAGTAAAACTCATTTAGATTATAAAAATATGGTATTTAATAAAGGGTGGTCTCCTGATGAGACCGCCCTTTATTTTTATTGTAATCAAATGTAATGTCGATATTGCATTTAAGCCACACAGGAGCAGAAATGGCTGGGAATGAACGCTGGACAACACTTAAAGTACTGACCTGGACTAAGGAGTTCCTTCTTTCCAAGAGGATATCAAATGCGAGACTGGAGGCCGAATGGCTGTTATGTGCCGCTCTGGGACTTGATCGTGTAGGATTGTATCTGCAATATGACAGGCCTCTGAATGACTCGGAACTTGCGCTGTATCGTGCAATGGTATCGCGTAGGGCCAGGCGTGAACCTCTGCAGCATATTCTTGGCAGCCAGGAATTTTGCGGACTTAATTTTGATGTTACTCCGGATGTCTTGATCCCTCGCCATGATACAGAGGTGCTGGTGTCAGAAGCGATAATCAGGCAACCAAATGCTCGTACAGTCCTGGATATCGGCACCGGGAGCGGCTGCATTGCCATATCACTAAAGAAAAGACTTCCGAACCCGGCAGTCACCGCAACAGATATATCAGAGGCTGCCTTGGCTGTAGCTGCTCGCAATGCTGAAAAACTTGCCGCCGAAATAGAGTTTCTCGAGGGCAACTTATTCGCACCGGTTGCCGGACAGCGTTTTGACTTGATAGTGTCGAACCCGCCATACATACCTGAGAAAGATATTTCATCACTTGAACAGGAAGTGCGTGATTATGATCCGCGCGCCGCGCTAGACGGTGGCAGCGATGGCCTTGATATATATCGTTTGCTCATTCCTGAGTCTGTAAAATATCTGAATCCTGGCGGATGGTTGCTGGTTGAGATAGGTATTGAGCAGGCAAATGAAGTTCTTGGGTTGTTCAAGAGAACCGGCTGTTTTGCCGAACCGGTTATCGCTCTTGATTACGGCGGAATTGAAAGAGTCATTGGCGCACAAATAAGGGAGACATTATGAACGTTGAAGAAGCCAACAAAGTATTGCTCGAATCAGACCTGCTTGTCTCCAAAACAGAAGTTGAAGCATCAATCAAACGTTTGGCTGAGGAGATCACCGCACGGTTTAGTGACTCCAACCCGGTACTGCTATGTGTCATGAACGGTGGACTAATTTTCAGCGGCCAGCTTCTTACAGGTCTGTTTTTTCCGTTGGAGGTTGACTATGTCCATGCCACCCGTTATGGACACGAAATAAATGGGGTAAGCCTGCGCTGGGCTGTCAAGCCGCAGCTTGCTCTCAAAGGGAGAACGGTGCTTTTACTTGATGATATTCTCGACGAGGGGGTGACACTTGCCGCCATCGCGGAGTATTGCCGTCAGGAAGGGGCCGCCGATGTGTTTATGGCTGTTCTTATTGAAAAGCTTCATCTTCGTAAGGTGACGCCAGGCTTGCGGGCTGATTTTACCGGTATCGAAGTAGGTGACCGTTTCCTGTTCGGATATGGTCTTGATTATAAGGGGTATTGGAGAAATGCACCTGGAATTTACGCGATAAAAGAGTAATGGTACAGGATAGAGCGGTTATTTTTAGGCGTAAACCGAGAAACTGTCACGTAACGCCTTGTACTCGGCCGGGGATACCGGCGCTGAAGGGGCTTTTTTAACGGATAGTGAAGATGAACGCTCTTTCGTCAAAGTCACCACGTCCTCCATAAGAGTCGTCTTATCCGCACGAAGGGGTGTTTTGACAGCGCTGGAGATTGTTTCCCTCTGCAGCGGCCTTCTCTGCTGATCAGGAATAATTTGCTGGCGAATATGGTTGTCGCTTAATGGCTGCATGAAGTTTTCCTCTTTAAAATATTTCCGAATATAAAACAATAATTCCAGTTTTTCATTATCTCCGGGTGTCCCCATGATAATGTTGCTGTTTTATCAGGATAGATGCGATGGCATTATCAAGGACATGCTTGAGATCTTGAAGATTTCTCTGCTCATGACGCCTGGCTATCTTGTCAAGCACCTTACAGGTGATGACGGGGTTTGTGTACCATGGCATTTCCTCACCCCCTCCAGTCGAGCTTGCCGAATCTCTCGGGTGTCTAATAAAGCTAATACATCTGTAGCATAAGGCATGCCAGTTAATAAAACTCTGTATTTATAATGAGTTGCTGAAAACAGATTTTTGGTTTTGTCGTATTTGAAAAAAAAGTGTCGAAATTATGGATTGTTTTGAGCGAGGAGTGACAAGTTTCTGACATTGCAGGAGCATGTTGACGCTTGTCTTGTCAAAAGTTAAACACGGACTCTGACGCCGTGGCCTACCGGCTGGTCGTATTAAGGAGGCTAGCAACAATAACATGAACATCTTGCATCTCATCTTCCGGCCACCTTTGACTGCATCTCAATCATAAAATCCTCGACGTAGCTTTGCTACGTCTGCGGTTTTGTTCAATCTACGCAGCCAAATCTGACCAGAATATGAGCGCAATTTTGTTCAACTTATTATTGCCAGCCTCCTAAAACCGCTTGCTTAGCCCCAGATGAAAACTGACATCCGGCGAGGTGGCAACTTCAAGATCCTCCGTAACTCCGATATCAAGCAGAAAATCTCCAGGAAACTTCAGCGTTCCACCAATAATCAGTATTAATGAGTTATGTGAAACTTCGACCAGCGAGCTGTTACGGTAAAAAGGAGTGTTTGCACTGAGCTGTGTTTTGAATACCACCCAGGAGGCAGGCTCCCAGCCGATGCCTAAGGTACCAACTCCGGCAAACAAATTATGCTGGTCGCGCAGCACATCGCCTCTGGACATTGCAAGGGCGCCAACAGAACCAAACATACCTACTGTTCCGCGTAAGATGCTGCCGCATAGTTGAAGCGATAAGTCGGTACTGCCGCTCCCAAGGAGGGCTGAACTGTCGCCGGTTGGAAGTTTTACTGCCGCCTTGATTGCCAGGCGATCATGACGTTTCGAAGCGCTGAAATCATACAAGCGAAATCCTGCGGTAAGTGCGACGTCACCGATGCCCGAAGCAGCCTGACTCAAATGCAGCTTCTCTACGCCGTCCTTGCTATAGCTGTAATTCAGACGGTTATTGGAAACAGTCGTCCTCCCACCCTGTGGCAATCCAAAAGTATCATGCCAGTCAATGATGAAAGAGTCGAGAAATCCCCCATCTTGCTTGATATAGGGTATTTCAATTCCTATCTCCCAGTTTGGAGCAAGGCCGTAGCGCATGGCAAACACGGTTCGACTGGTCTCACCATCTACTGTTATCTGCTCATTGTCATCAAAGTTGACAGTATAATTACTGGAAGTATCCTGATTAAGATTTATCAGAAATGATCCTGGTGGAATAATGTCGGCACCGGTGTCGCGAGGGAGCCCGTAAATCTGCACCAGAGGACTCTGGTTGGCGGTTCTGAACGGTGTGATCTCGGAATAAACAACCACCGGGGCAGCAAGATGCAGCAGGAAACAAAAAAGGAGCAATAAATTACGTGTTCTATTTGGCAAGCGTCACCCCGTTACTGATTTAGTGATAATTTAGCAATAAATTAAATCCGCACCAACTCATAAATCCGGCTTCCAAGGCCGATCTTCTCCCCATGCTCCAGCTGCACTTCCCACGGGATATCCGGCCAGCAGCCGCGGAATTTGTCCCCACCCGGCTCATGGCCGCTCTGCAATGCCGATCCTTCATTGCCGCGCGCTTCGTTGACCAGGTCTGCGCACGCCTGGTCAATGGCTACCGGATCGGTAGAAACGCAAATGCCGATGTCGTTGACGATCGGAGCGTCGGAGTGCCCGTAGCAGTCACAGGCCGGTGAAACCTGGGTGATGAAGCTGATGTAGATAGCCTTGCCCTCTTTGCCGGTAAGAGCCGCTTTGGCGTATTCAGCCATCTTGCGCATGACAAGGTCGGCGGCTTCGTTCCATTGGATGTTGATCGCCTTGACCGGGCAGACGGTGATGCAGCGTGAGCAGCCGGTGCATTTTTCAGGATCAATGCAAGCCTTGCCGTTGACAATGACAATCGCGTCATGAGCACATGAGCGGGGACAGATGCCGCAGCCGATGCACCCTTTCTCCGAGACTTTTGGCGCAACTGTGGAGTGTTGCACCAGCTTTCCTTTGCGGCTGGCGCAGCCCATGCCAATGTTCTTGATGGCGCCGCCAAAACCGGTCAATTCATGGCATTTGAAATGTGTCATTGTGACGATCGAATCAGCCTCAATGATCTCGGTTCCAATGTACGCCTTGTGCAACAGCTCCCCATCGACGGTAACTACAGACTCGGTAACACCGCGCAAGCCGTCGCTGATAATAAGCGGCGCGCCGACGCAAGAGTAGTCAAAGCCGTTTTCAACCGCGCAGATCAAGGCAGAGACAGCCTCTTTTCTCTGGCCGGGATACAGCGTGGAAGAGTCCGTCAGGAAAGGCAATGCACCGAGCTTCTTGATTTCATCGACAACCTTGCGGGCAAAAACCGGTCTTAAATAAGTATGATTTCCCTTCTCTCCGAAATGGATCTTGACCGCAGTCAAGTCACCTTCGGCAATGGCCTGAGGCAACCCGGCCGCAGCCAGGAGTCTGGCAATTTTGTCGAACAAATTTTCTTTATGTCCCGTGCGCATGTCGGTAAAAAAGACTTTAGGCATCAGATTTCTCCTTTAAAGATGATTTTTTTGACAACCGTCAAGTAAAACGTAAAAAAGAAGGTATAGTTTACCTAACATAAAAACTAAAAAAACTCACCACACGAGTTTATCAACCCAAAAAAAGGAGGGAATTAAAATGAGTATGTTTTGTAATCAATGCGAGCAGGCAGCAAATGGAGTGGGGTGTAACATTTCAGGAGTATGCGGTAAAAGCCCGGATGTAGCAGCACTGCAGGATCATCTGCTTTACGGCCTCAAAAGCCTGGCGCTGTATGCCGACAAGCTTGGGCGCAACGCAGAGATCGACCGCTTTACCATCGAGAGTCTTTTCACCACCGTAACCAACGTGGACTTCGACCCTCGTCACATCGGCGGAGTAATCAAGCGCTGTTTTGAGCTGAAAGAGAAGGCCAAGGCTGCTGCAGGTGTGTCTCTCTCCGGTCCGGTTGCCGACTGGAAACCTGCCGACGATCTGGACGGCATGATCAAACAGGCCGAAGCGTACGGCATCAATAATCAACACGTCAATGAAGACATCCGTTCGGTAATCGAAATCCTGATGTACGGTCTTAAAGGTATGGCCGCTTATATGGATCATGCCATGATCCTGGGCAGAAACGATGATGAGGTTATGGCCTTTGTCCAGAAGGCGCTGGCCGCTACGACCGACGCTAATCTGGGGCTGATGGATTTTGTCGGTCTCTCGATGGAGTGCGGCAAGCAGAACCTGACCGTTATGGGGCTGCTCAATACTGCTCATACCGATACTTATGGCCACCCGGTTCCAACTGCCGTTCAGCTCGGTACCAAAGCAGGCAAAGCAATTCTTGTGACCGGTCACGATCTGAAGATGCTGGAAGAATTGCTCAAGCAGACCGAAGGGAAGGGCATCAACATCTATACCCACGGCGAAATGCTCCCTGCTCACGGCTATCCCGGCCTCAAGAAATACTCACACCTGGTCGCCAACTTCGGTGGCGCATGGCAGGATCAGGCAAAAGAATTCGTCAACTTTCCCGGTGCGATCATCTTCAATACCAACTGTATCCAGAAGCCGTCAGACAGTTACAAAGACCGCCTCTACACATGGGGACTGGTAGGCTGGCCCGATGTAAAGCATGTCGACGGATGGGATTTCTCGGCTGTTATAAATAAGGCTCTTGAACTGCCAGGACTGCCTGAAAACCCCGGCCAGGAGATTCTAACCGGTTTTGGCCACAACGCCGTCCTGGGTGTAGCTGATAAGGTTATTGCTGCAGTCAAGTCCGGAGACATCAAGCACTTCTTCCTGATCGGCGGCTGCGACGGCGCCAAATCCGGGCGTAACTATTACACCGAATTTGCCGAAAAACTTCCGCAGAATACGGTTATCCTGACACTGGCATGCGGCAAGTACCGTTTCAACAAGCTGGAGTTCGGCGATATCGGCGGCATTCCGCGCCTCCTGGATGTAGGTCAGTGCAACGATGCATACTCGGCCATCCAGATTGCTGTAGCGCTGGCTGGCGCTTTCGAATGTGGCGTTAACGATCTGCCGCTCTCGATGATACTCTCCTGGTACGAGCAGAAGGCGGTTGTTATTCTCCTGACCCTGCTTTCCCTGGGAATCAAGAACATCAAGCTCGGTCCGACACTTCCGGCGTTCATCACTCCTAACGTACTCAACTTCCTGGTTGAGAACTTCAATATCGCTCCGATCACAACGGTTGAGGCTGATATGAAAGCAATTCTTGGTTAGTATCGCCACATAAGCAGGTACTTAAGCGCCTCCAGTGGGATCACCACCGGAGGCGCTTGTATTTGATGCCTCTGCAATCTCCTGACCTGTAGAATATGTTTGCAATTTCTTATGTTGATGCTGTACATAAAACGCCGCCATGAATATTTCTATTCTACATATCAAGTCGTTTATCCTTCCCCACCTTACTCTGATTGCGGTTCTGATACTGTTTGCAACCACTGCCGTTGCTGATTTCAAACAGGATGCCGAGTCTGCGGCGGCGCGTCTGCATCAAAATGGTGCCGCCCGGAAGTTTCCGGACGATATGAGAAGCCTTGATCTCGTAATCGAGGTCGCCCAACGTTATGTTTTGAGTGATAAAGCGGATGCCGCAGAAAAGTTTTACCAGTTGGCGCTACAGAAATCGCGGATCATAGAGTCGATGATTAATGGGGCTGAAGCCGTGCCTTTGACCGTAAAAGCAGACGGCCAACCTCTGCAAGGGGCGAATCCGCAGGTTGAAACCATGGAAGCTGAAACGACTTCGGAGCCTGTTTCCGATAGAATTGTTGGAGCCAAAGGTGTTTATACGGCAGTCAAAGCAGATAATATCAGGCTTGTCGCAGCCAAGCTCGGAGTTACCCAGCAGCATCTACGCACTGTTAACGCTCTGGAAGCAAAGGCGTACCTGAAAGTTGGCCAGAAGCTTGTCTATAATAATCGCAAAATAATCCCTCAACATCTTAAAGATGGCATCATCATAAACATACCGGACCGGACGCTGTATTATTTTCGACGAGGGGCGCTTGTTGCGTCACTCCCGGTTGCAGTAGGGTCAAAAACAAAAAACGAAAAATATGTTTGGCAGACACCGGTCGGAAAATTCAAGATTACCGGCAAGGTTAAGAATCCCACCTGGACAGTCCCGCCATCCATACAGACGGAAATGGAAGAAAACGGCAAGGATGTCGTTATGGCCGTTCCCCCTGGGCCGGAGAATCCGCTCGGCCAATATGCAATTAAAACCTCAATCCCCGGTATTCTGATCCACAGCACAACCAGACCGTCATCAATTTACAGTTTTTCCAGCCATGGTTGCATCAGGCTCTCCCCCGACATGATGGAAGAGCTCTTTCCGAAGATAAAAGTTAACACCAGGGGTGAGATTATTTATAAGCCGGTCAAGCTCGCGGTGACCGATGAAGGGCGGGTATTTTTGGAAGTGCATCATGATGTTTATAAAAAGAGCAGCAATCTTGTCGCTGAAGCACGCCAGCTGGTAGAGAAACTGGAGCTTTCGGAACGGGTGGACTGGGAAAAGTTCAAAGCGGTGTTAAAACAGAAAAACGGGATTGCCGAGGATATTTCGCTGTAGAAAAACAGATAAATTTGTCAATTTTCAGAGTAGACCTCCGAGGTTTCAAAAACCTCGGAGGTCTGTTGTGTGACATCTTGAACGTAACTTGGATTTAGTCGTATGAAGAAGGTTCCGTCCCTTTTATGAAACATTCCATTACGGCTCCCGGAGTGCCTTCCCTGGCAAGTTTACCGGTGCGTGGATTTATCAGAACGAACGAAACATTTTCCGGAGCCGTAAAATCTTCCGCAGGCAGCGACATAATTGCCTTTTGCATGTAATCACCCCAGATCGGCGCGGCCGCCTGTCCGCCTGTCCCCCCGCTTCCCAAAGATCTCTCTTGATCATAGCCTACCCAGACTCCTGTCGCCAGTTGCGGAATATACCCGATAAACCAGGCATCCTTTGCTCCGTTGGTAGTTCCGGTTTTTCCGGCGACCGGCCTGCCGATAATAGATGCACGATGTCCGGTGCCGCTTGAAACAACGCTCTGCATCAGGTTGGTTATGACATATGCCGTCTCGGGCGATATAGTCGGGACCGATACTGGTGGCGGCGCCTCCTCAAGGGTTATGCCGTCGGTATCTGTTACCCTGGTAATGAAATACTGAGGGGTAAGCATTCCTTGATTAGCAAATACAGTGTATGCCGACGTCAGCTCAAGCGGGGAAATTGAAGCGGCTCCTAGTGCCAGTGCCAGGTTTGCCGGGATTTGCGAAGTAAACCCCAATCTTCTTGCGTATTCTGCCGTATATTGTACCCCTATCTGCTCCATTATCTTGACGCTGACAATATTAATGGAAAATGTCAGCGCCTCGCGCATTGTCACAGGTCCACGGAATTCGTGGTCGTAGTTTTGCGGCTTCCATAGCCCGCCTGCACCATCCGGATATTCAACCGGCGCGTCCACGATAATTGTTGCCGGAGTCAGCCCCCTGTCAAGAGCGGCTGCATAGATTAACGGCTTGAAAGCCGAGCCTCCATTACGTTTGGCCTGAATGGCGCGATTGAATTGGCTTTTTTTGAAGTCATATCCTCCAACCATCGCTTTTACGGCGCCGCTGCGAGGATCGATGGAGACCAGCGCCGCCTGCACTTCAGGGGTTTGATCAAGGGCAAACTGCGCACCTTCCCTGTTTGATTCGGGAGATACCACTGAAACCTCGATGACTGATCCGAGCGTCAACCCCTTGTTGCCCTTTGCAGGCTTGCCGTATTGATTTGTCAGCGCAATTTTGCCGCCCCACGCCATGTTTTTTCGCGACAGGATGCCACTGCGTTCTCCTACTCTGATTAACGCCTCGCCCTTCCCGGTGTTGAGCCCGACTACAACCCCCTGGTACGTCTCGCCGGTTTTAAGTGCGATGGAGTCAATCGAATCTTCAATTTTTGCGCAAAAAGTATCGACGTCTGTTTCATTCAGGTATTTGATCGGCCCACGGAAGCCTTGGCGTTTGTCTACCTCTTTGAGCCCCTTGCGAAGGCTGTCATATGCCGCCCGCTGCATGCCGGCATTCATGGTAGTGTAAATTTTCAATCCGCCTTTATAGAGAAGGTCCTCACCGTATTTCTGCTCCAACTGTATCCGCAGGTGCTCAAGATAATAAGCAGACTGATCATTGTTTACTTTTTTCATTGGCTGCAGAACGATGGGTGTCTTCCGGGCGTGGTCAGCCTCGACTGGAGTTATGTAGCCCTCCTTGGTCATGCGGTCAAGGACGTATGCCTGGCGTTCACGGGCCTTTTCAAGATGTTTGATTGGGGAATATGCGTTAGGAGCCTTTGGAAGGCCTGCCAGCATCGACATTTCAGCCAGGTTGAGCTGGTCAACATTCTTGCCGAAATAGGTTTCAGCCGCTGCCTGAACTCCATATGATCCACTGCCAAGGTAGATCTGATTCAAGTACAGGTACAGAATCTCATCCTTGGATAGTCGCTCCTCCATCCGTTTGGCAAGAATGGCCTCCTTGATCTTGCGGGAGAACTTTTTTTCCGGCGACAGCAACATCGATTTTGTCACCTGCTGGGTGATGGTGGAAGCGCCTTCTTTTTTACTCATGGAAATTATGTTTTTGAAGGCTGCCCGCACAATTCCAAGATAATCAATTCCTTTATGGGAATAAAAATTGGAGTCCTCAGCCGACACGAAAGCCTGAATCAGCTTACGAGGCATCTTGTTGACCGGTACAACAATTCGCCGCTCAAGAAAAAACTCCCCGACCAGAGTGCCGTCATCGCCAAAAACCTGTGAGACGATGGGAGGCTTGTAGTCGGCCAGGCGGTCAACTTTGGGAAGCTTTGCCATCAAATAAAACACGTAGCCGGAAATGCCCAGGAGCATAACAACGGAGAGTGTCACAGTAAACAAGATCACCGTTGACCAAAAACTATTTTTTGCCTGGGAATACGGCATCTTTCTTTCCATTGAGTAAACCTTCCTTAGTGCCTTTCCATCAGTATTTACCAAGACTGAAATTACAACAATTGCTGCATTTTATGACTCCTGCAAAATAGCATATCATTTCAGGAATTCAAGTATATTCAGTTTTCTGTAATGCGCGGCAAAATAGCGCTATGTCGCGTCTGGCTTTAAAAAATTTACAACCCAGGTGCATTTTTTGTGGTAATAAGTATATGCGTTTTACTCTTGCAATACCTTTTTATTACCTTCTCAAGGAGATCTATATGTGCGGCATTGTTGGATACATTGGTGGCCGGCAGGCTACCCCGATAATTTTGGAAGGGCTTAAAAAGCTTGAATATCGCGGTTACGATTCCGCTGGAATAGCGACACTGCTGGATGGAGAGTCTGCTATCCGCAGAAGCCAGGGCAAATTGTTCAATCTGGAAAATATTCTTCGTGAGCAGCCGTTAGCCGGAACCGTCGGCATTGGGCATACTCGTTGGGCAACGCATGGCAGACCTTCAGAAATCAACGCCCATCCGCATAAAGCCGGGCCGGTTATTGTTGTGCATAACGGCATAATAGAAAACTATCTGCAACTTAAGGA
>Ga0154406_1047_pt3 | contig 13747 bp, 26 predicted proteins | sample RifGroB2_FD_115910 | JGI IMG/M metagenome (GOLD analysis project Ga0154406, IMG submission 115910) | Geobacteraceae bacterium GWB2_52_12 | reverse complement strand
TCCGATCGCTATGGACGATGGTCTCCGCTTTGCTATCCGTGAAGGCGGACGCACTGTTGGTGCCGGAGTTGTAGCTTCAATTATTGAATAAATTAGATTTCGTTACGAGGTTATCAATGCAGAGCCAGAAGATTAGAATTCGCCTTAAGGCATATGATCATAAATTACTTGATGTTTCAGTTGGTGAAATTGTTGATACAGCAAAGCGTACTGGTGCTCGTGTAGCCGGACCGATTCCATTGCCGACTGTAATAAATAAGTATTGTGTTCTACGCGGACCTCATGTTGATAAAAAATCTCGTGACCAGTTTGAAATAAGAACACATAAGCGTTTAATAGATATACTTGACCCTACACAGCAAACGGTTGATGCTCTCATGAAGCTGGATTTATCTGCCGGCGTTGATGTTGAAATTAAACTGTAACTGCTACTACGACTGAATAGGATTGAATATGATGAAAGGTATCATCGGAAAAAAATTGGGTATGACCCAGATATTTCTTGAAGACGGGACGAGAGTGTCGGTTACTGTTATTCAAGCCGGGCCTTGTTATGTTGTTCAGAAGAAATCTGCTGAGAGTGATGGGTACACAGCCGTTCAGGTGGGCTTTGAGTCGGTTGCGGCTGCTAATGTTAATAAGCCATATCTTGGACATTGCATAAAGTCTGGCCATGGTGTTTTTAGGCATCTTCGCGAGTTTAGAAATGACCAGGTTGTGTCATTGAATGTTGGTGATGAGATCACTGTCAATGAATTTTCGGTTGATGATGTGATTGATGTTACCGGCACTAGCATCGGTAAGGGTTTTCAGGGTGTAATTAAACGCTGGAACTTTAAGGGCGGCCGTGCATCACATGGATCTCGTTTTCACAGGGCTCCCGGCTCAATTGGGGCTTCAGCAACTCCCTCACATGTCTTTAAAAACAAAAAAATGCCTGGTCAGATGGGCAATGCAAAAGTTACTGTGCAGCGTCTAAAAATTGTTCGAGTTGATGCCGCTGATAATCTGCTTTTGGTAAAGGGAGCTGTTCCCGGCCACAAGAATTCGATTATTACGATCAAAAAGAGTGTTAAAGCTTAGTACTTCAGGAGTTTGTTTATGCCTTCAATAGCGGTCTTTAATATGAATAACCAGCAAGTCGGTGAAGTTCAATTATCCGATGATGTGTTTGATGTGGAGGTAAGAGAAAGCCTTATACATCAGGCACTTCGTATTCAACTTGCAAATAGAAGAGCTGGAACTGTTGCTGTAAAGAACCGTTCAGCGGTACGTGGTGGTGGCAAAAAGCCATTTAAACAAAAAGGTACAGGTAATGCGCGTCAGGGTTGTAGTCGAGCCCCACAATATCCTGGTGGTGGTGTAGCTTTTGGCCCTCAGCCGAAGATATATAATCTTAGCATGAATAAAAAAGCTCGTTGTGCTGCTCTTTGTTCGGTGCTGACATACAAGCTACAGAACAATAATATAACAGTTCTTGATAAAATTGAGTTTGATAAAGTATCAACCAAAGAATTTGTCGGTTTTCTTGGGACCTTCGATCTTAGTAAGTCTTTGATTGTTACCGACGACTTTAATAATAACCTGTTTTTGTCAGCTCGGAATGTCCCGCACATTAAAATGTTAAAGCACGATGCTCTGAATATTCATGACATGTTGAAGTATAAGCACATTATTTTTACTAAGGACTCCGTACAATCAACTGAAGGAGTATTGCAAAAATGAATATTTACTCCGTAATTAAGAAACCACATGTTACAGAAAAAACAACTTTGGGTTCTGAAGCAAATAACACTGTTTCAATCGTAGTTGATAAAGCGGCTAATAAAATAGAAATTAAACAGGCTATCGAAAATCTGTTTAAAGTTAAAGTTGATTCAGTTCGCACAGTTACGGTGGCAGGTAAGGTGAAGCGTTCTGGTAAAACTTTGGGCAAACGTTCCAACTGGAAAAAAGCATATGTTACACTCCAGGAAGGGCAATCAATAGATTTCTTTGAAGTCTAACTAATACGTTTGGGGTTCACAATGGCAATTAAAAGCTATAATCCAACTTCGGCTGGACGCAGACATCAGACATGCTCCGCGTTTACAGAAATTACTAAAACTACACCTGAAAAGTCATTGCTTGTTTCTCTTAAAAAAAGTGGTGGCAGGAATGCTAACGGCCGCATTACTTCTCGTCATATGGGTGGTGGTCACAAGCAGAAATACCGCATTATTGATTTTAGACGCGATAAACGCAGTATTCCAGCTACTGTAGCAAGTATTGAGTATGACCCAAATCGTAGCGCCCGTATTGCTCTTTTGAATTATGCTGATGGAGAGAAACGCTATATTCTAGCTCCTCTTGATTTAAAAGTCGGTGATGTTATTATCAGCGGTCCTGAGGCAGACATAAAGCCAGGTAATTCTTTACCTTTGCGCGCAATACCTCTCGGTACGATTGTCCACAATATTGAGCTTAAAATTGGAAAAGGCGCTCAGTTGGCTAGAAGTGCCGGTACCTTTGCTCAACTTATGTCTAAAGAGGGCAAGTATTCGCAAGTTAAGCTTCCATCTGGGGAAGTTCGTTTAGTACTTCAAGACTGTTATGCAACTATTGGTCAGGTTGGAAACACTGACCATGAAAATATCAATATTGGTAAAGCCGGGCGCTCACGTTGGCTTGGTAGGCGTCCGAAAGTTCGTGGTGTTGCTATGAACCCAGTCGACCATCCTCATGGTGGTGGTGAGGGACGTACCTCAGGTGGTCGTCATCCTGTGACACCGTGGGGTATTCCAACCAAGGGCTACAAAACACGTACAAATAAGACTTCTGATCGTTTCATTGTCAAGAAGCGCAGTAAATAATTCGTTGAGAGGCTGAGATCCTATGGCACGTTCGATAAAAAAAGGTCCATTTATTGATGACCACCTGAACAAAAAAGTTCTGGCAGAAGGTCCAAATTCAAAAAAAATTATCAAGACCTGGTCACGCCGCTCAACAATCAGTCCAGATTTTATTGGCTGTAGTTTTGCGGTTCATAATGGTAAAAAATTCATCCCTGTTTTTGTAACTGAAAATATGGTTGGCCATAAAATGGGTGAATTTGCCCCAACCAGAACATTTCACGGTCACGCCGCTGATAAAAAGAGTAAAGTCAAGAAGTAGTAAGGGAGCTTATAAATGGAATCCAACGCTAAACTCTCATCTGTTCGCCTTTCGCCACGAAAAACGCGTCTTGTAGTTGACCTGGTTCGTGGGAAAGGTATTCAAGATGCGCTGAATATTTTACGGTTTATGCCGCAACCTTCTGCAAAGCTTGTATCCAAGCTTCTTAAGTCTGCAGTTGCAAATGCTGAACAAAAGGGCGTATCAGACGTTGATCGCCTTGTCGTGAAAACAATTGTTGTTGACGGCGGTGCTGCACTTAAACGTTTTGTACCTCGTGCAATGGGGCGTGCCAGCAAAATTCGCAAACCTACTAGTCATATTGCTGTAACCCTTTCAGACTCGAAATAGTTTTATTACGTGGAGGTGTAGTTTGGGACAAAAAATAAATCCGATCGGCTTCAGACTCGGTATAACAAAAACTTGGGATTCAAAGTGGTATGCTGAAGCAGATTATGCAAAACTTTTGCATGAAGATCTTGCGATTAGAAAATATCTAAAAAAACGCCTATACAGCTCGGGTGTCTCAAAGATTGAGATCGAACGTGCCGCTAACAAGTGTAAGATAAATATTTTTACTGCTCGGCCTGGTCTTATTATTGGCAAAAAGGGCTCTGAAGTTGAAACAATCAAAAAAGAGCTTGCTCTAATTTCTGCTAAAGAAATATTTATAACGATAAACGAAGTTCGTAAGCCAGAGTTAGATGCACAATTGGTTGCAGAGAATGTTGCCTTACAGTTAGAGCGTCGTATTGCTTTTCGTAGAGCGATGAAGAAGAGCGTAACCTCTACTCTTAAATTCGGCGCGAAGGGTATTCGTATAACATGTTCAGGTCGCTTGGGCGGTGCTGAAATGTCCCGTACCGAGTGGTATCGTGAAGGGAGAGTACCTCTCCACACCTTGCGTGCCGATATAGATTACGGTTTTGCTGAAGCCAAGACAACTTACGGACTGATTGGTATAAAGGTATTAATATTTAAGGGCGAGATTCTGCCTGGTAAGTAATTTTTAATTATGCAAAACAGGAGCACGTATCAATGTTAATGCCGAAACGGGTAAAACATAGAAAACAGATGAAGGGCCGTATGTCAGGAAAGCCCTGCAGAGGTATTGAAATTTCTTTTGGTGAGTTTGGTCTGCAGGCAACTGAGTGTGGTTGGCTTGATTCACGACAGATAGAGGCTGCCCGTATTGCGATGACCCGCTATATAAAGAGGGGTGGTAAGATATGGATACGTATTTTCCCGGACAAGCCACTTACTGCTAAACCGGCTGAGACCAGGATGGGTAAAGGCAAAGGTTCTCCTGATTCTTGGGTATGCGTTATAAAGCCTGGTGTAGTGTTGTATGAAATGGAAGGCGTTACTGAAGAGATCGCTCGTGAGGCCTTTAGGTTGGCTGCTCATAAACTGCCCATTTCTACAAAGTTTATTTCCAGGGGGGATGTCCATGAAGCCTAATGACCTTAGAAAAATATCTGCAGATGAGCTTGCAAAAAAGCAGATTGAGTCAACTCAGGAACTTTTTAATCTTAAATTTCAGCTTCATACCGGCAGACTTGAGAATACTTCCAAGCTTAAGAGCCTTCGCAAGAATATAGCTAGAATTAAAACCATTCTAACCGAAAGTAAGGCAGGGGGAGTAACAAAATGAGTGAACGCGGTCACAGAAAAACTCAAGTAGGTATTGTTGTGAGCGACAAGATGGAAAAGACTGTTGTTGTGAAAGTCGATCGTCTTGTTAAACACAGTGTCTACAGTAAGTATATTAAGCGTAGCGTAAAGTATAAGTGTCATGACGAACTTAACAGTTCCAAAGTAGGCGATCGTGTTCAAATTATTGAATGCCGCCCTTTAAGTAAAGATAAGCGTTGGAGCGTTAAACAGATAATCGAAAGCATCTCTTAGTATAGGGAGTAACATCTAATGATTCAAATGCAGACAGTGCTAGATGTAGCCGACAACTCTGGTGCAAAGAAATTATTTTGTATTAAAGTGTTGGGTGGCTCTAAAAGAAAATATGCAGGTGTTGGCGATATCATTGTTGCTTCAGTTCGTGAAGCGATGCCTAATTCTAAGGTAAAAAAAGGTGATGTTGTCAAGGCGGTTGTTGTTAGAACTGCCAAGGCTTTGGGTCGTCCTGACGGGTCTTACATTCGTTTTGATGATAACTCAGGTGTTGTCATCAATAATGCAAAGGAGCCGGTTGGAACTCGAATCTTCGGTCCGGTTGCCAGAGAACTGCGTGCTAAAAAGTTTATGAAAATTATTTCTCTTGCGCCGGAAGTACTATAAAAATATCGGAGAATGATGATGCAAGTCACTAAACCTCATGTTAACAAGGGCGATACTGTAATGGTTATCGCTGGTAAAGAAAAAAGTAAAACTGGCAAAATTCTTCAGTTGTTACCTAAGAAAAGCGGGGTAATCGTTGAGGGACTTAATTTGGTTAAGCGCCACGTTAAAGCAAAAGGTAACGAGTCTGGCGAAATCAAGGAGAAGGAAGCTTGTATTCATATCTCCAATGTTATGCCTTACTGCTCCAAATGCTCAAAACCGGTTAGAACCAGTAAAAAGCTTTTAGAAAATGGCGAAAAGCAACGTGTTTGTGTTAAGTGTGGCACAACGCTTTAGAATTACTTTGGAGGAGCATATCTAATGTCCCGTTTAAAAGATATATATTCAACTGAAATTGTTCCCAAGTTGCGTAATGATTTCAGTTACAAATCTTGCATGCAAGTGCCCCAAATCAAGAAGATTGTTGTTAACATGGGTTTAGGTGAAGCGATTCAGAATGTAAAAATTCTTGATTCTGCTGCGACCGAACTTGGTCTAATTACAGGACAGAAGTCAGTTGTCACTAAAGCCAAGAAATCTATTGCTACTTTTAAACTTCGTGAAGGTATGCCCATCGGTTGTATGGTAACCCTTCGTCGCGATCGTATGTATGAATTTCTAGATCGTTTGATAAATGTTTCTCTTGCCAGGGTTCGCGATTTTAAGGGCGTGTCAGGAAAAGCTTTTGATGGTAAGGGTAATTATACATTGGGTATTAAGGATCAGCTTATTTTTCCTGAAATTAATTACGACAATGTCGATAAAATCAAGGGCATGAATATTACTATCGTAACAAGTGCTAAGACAGACGAAGAAGGTAAAGCACTTCTCAAGTACCTGGGCATGCCGTTCAGGAACTAAGTTATCTGGAGGATTCTGTGGCAAAAGTATCAATGATTATTAAGTCTCAACGTACACCCAAGTTTAAAGTTCGTCAGCACAATCGTTGTCCGGTATGTGGACGTCCAAAAGCGTTTTATCGTAAGTTTGAGATGTGCAGAATCTGTCTGCGCAAGTATGCCTCGTCCGGCCAGATACCCGGCGTAATAAAATCGAGCTGGTAACTATTAGCCACTTAGATTAAGAGACAGGAGTAGATTACCAATGTCCATGACAGATCCAATTGCTGACATGCTTACCAGAATTAGAAATGCTAATATGGTAAAGCATCAAAAAGTTGACATCCCATCATCCAATATGAAAGTTAGTATTGCTAATGTATTAAAGCAAGAAGGCTTTATAAAAAACTATAAGGTTATTTCAGATAACCTACAGGGTGTTTTACGTGTTTATTTGAAGTATATAGATGAAAAAGATAGCGTTATAAATGAGATAAAACGTATTAGCAAGCCAGGTGGTAGAGTCTATATCAAGTCAGAGAACATACCTTTAATAAAAAGTGGACTCGGAATTGCGATACTCTCTACCTCTAAGGGTATCATAACTGATAACGCTGCTCGTAAATCTGGTGTTGGTGGTGAGTTGATCTGCACTGTCTGGTAATAATAGCGACAAGGAGTACTTTTAGATGTCTAGAATAGGTAAATTGCCAATTGAGATACCAAAGAGTGTAAAAATCTCTTTCATTGATTCTGTACTGTCAGTACAAGGACCAAACGGTTCATTAACTCGTCAGATCATGCCTGTAGTTCTTCTTGACATACGTGATACTTCAATTGAAGTGACCCGGTGCGATGATTCTACAGCGGCTCGTTCTGCTCATGGACTTACACGCACATTAATAAACAACATGGTCGTTGGTGTTACCAAGGGTTTCCAGAGGGATCTTGAAATTAATGGAGTAGGTTACCGTGCAGAGGTTAAGGGTAATGAACTCGTACTTGCTCTTGGTTATTCACATCCGGTGAACTTTCCGATTCCTGTAGGAATATCTGTTGACGTTGAGAAGATGACCAAGTTGTCCGTAAAAGGTTTTGACAAGGAGCTAGTCGGCCAGACTGCTGCCAAGATCAGATCTTTCCGTAGGCCGGAGCCATATAAGGGCAAGGGTATTAAATATGCTGACGAGACTATACTGAGAAAAGCTGGTAAAACCGGCAAGAAATAGTCTTTATAAGGAGATTGGTGTGGCTAAAACAGCTATTAAGACGATTACTCGACTTAAACGTCAAGTTAGGGTAAGAAAAAAAGTTCGTGGAACAACTGAACGTCCACGCTTGAATGTTTTTAAAAGCGCACGTCATATATATGCGCAATTAATAGATGACACAAATGGTATTACACTCGTAGCAACGTCAACGTTATCTGCTTCTGCTCAGAGTCTGTCCAGCACCGGTAACGTAGCAGCAGCGATTCTGGTCGGTAAGGAAGTAGCTGAGCTTTCTCTTGCTAAGGGTATTTCCTCTGTAGTTTTCGACCGCAATGGTTTTCTCTATCACGGCAGGATAAAAGCGCTAGCTGATTCAGCTCGCGAATCCGGTTTGATTTTTTAAGCGTATAGGAGGTTTTCTTTGAGTAGGATTAATCCAGCAGAACTAAATCTTAATGACAGAGTCGTCCATATTAGTCGTGTTGCCAAGGTTGTAAAAGGTGGGCGTCGTTTCAGCTTTTCTGCATTGATTGTGGTTGGTGACGGAAACGGTCATGTAGGCTATGGACTTGGAAAAGCTAATGAGGTTCCTGAGGCAATCAGGAAGGGCGTAGAACAGGCTAAAAAGAATCTTATAAAAGTCCCAGTTAATGCCAACCAGACGATCCCTTTTGAAATAGAGGGTAAGTTTGGAGCAGGTAAACTACTTATGAAACCAGCTTCAGCTGGTACTGGTGTTATTGCCGGTGGTGCAGCTCGTGCCATTTTTGAAGCTGCTGGGATAAATAATATTCTGTCTAAGTGTCTAGGTTCAAATAATCCGCATAATGTTATTAAGGCAGCATTTGCCGGCCTTATGCGACTTAAAACTCCAGAAGAAATTGCGGCGCGACGTGGCATTTCTGAATAATATTTTTGCGGGGAAAACAATATGAGCAATTTAATTAAAATTACACTTACTAAAAGCACTATATGTGCTCCTAAAAAGCATAGTTTGGTAGTGGCAGGTTTAGGTCTGTCTAAGCTAAATCAGACAGTGCTGCGTCAGGATACCCCACAAATCAGGGGCATGATTAATAAGGTTGGTCATCTATTGACTGTTGAATAGAACAAAGGGGTTGATTTTCATGGAACTTAATAATTTAAGACCTTCTATTGGGTCAACAAAAAATAGAAAACGTATTGGCCGTGGTACTGGTTCTGGTCATGGTAAAACAGCAACAAAAGGTCATAAGGGTCAGAAGGCTCGTTCCGGCGGAAGTATAAAAGCCGGTTTTGAAGGCGGCCAGATGCCTCTTCAAAGACGTTTGCCAAAGCGTGGTTTTACACCTTTAGACCGTGTTGTCTTTTCTTTGGTAAACATTAGTCAGCTCGATATATTTGAGTCCGGGGATGTTGTTGACGCAATGTCACTTGTTTCAAAAGGCCTTATTAAGTCTACTCGGTTTGCTGTCAAAGTTCTTGGAAATGGTGACATTACAAAGCCACTGAAAATAACAGCAAATAAATTCAGCCAATCTGCCAAGGACAAAATAATTGCTGTTGGTGGTACTGCTGTGGAGATTGTTTAGTGTTTGAAGCTCTCCAGAATATCTTCAAGATACCTGAATTGAAAAAACGTGTTTTGTTTTCATTGGGTATGCTAGCAGTTTACCGAGTTGGTTGCCATATTCCTACCCCTGGAATAGATAGAATTGCTCTTTCTCATTTTTTTAAACAGTCACAAGGTACTTTGCTTGGTCTGTTTGACATGTTTTCAGGTGGCGCATTAGAGCGATTAACTGTTTTTGCGCTTGGTATTATGCCTTATATATCATCCTCAATTATTTTCCAGCTTCTAACCGTTGTCGTTCCCGCTATTGAGAAACTTTCTAAAGAGGGTGAGGCTGGGCGTAAAAAAATAGTTCAATATACCCGCTATGGTACAATTGTACTAAGCGTTGTTCAAGGCTTGGGAGTTGCTGTTGGTCTTGAGTCTATGCGTGGCCCTGCTGGAGAACTTGTCGTCCCTGGCCCAGGCTGGGGTTTTAGAGTGATGACAGTTATAACACTCACCGCTGGCACTGCATTTGTTATGTGGCTAGGTGAGCAGATGTCTGAAAAAGGCATCGGTAACGGCATTTCATTGATTATTTTTGCCGGAATTGTTGTAAATATTCCTTCAGCAATTATTAATACAGTGAAGTTATTAAATGCTGGTCAACTGTCACTTTTTATAATTATTTTTGTTATGGCAATCATGATTGCTGTTATTGCTGTGATTGTGTTCTTTGAGCGAGGGCAAAGGCGGCTTTCTATACATTATGCAAAGAGGGTGGTTGGTCTTAAAACTTTTAATGCTCAAACATCACATTTACCTCTGAAAATTAATATGGCTGGAGTAATCCCACCAATTTTTGCCTCTTCAATAATTATGTTTCCTGCCACGATTGCAAATTTTATCAACGTACCTTGGGTACAGGATGCTGCAAAAAACTTATCCCCAGGCAAGTTGATTTATGATATCTTTTTCGTTGCATTTATTGTGTTTTTCTGCTACTTCTACACGGCTGTGACTTTTAACCCCGTTGATGTCGCCGATAACATAAAAAGGCAGGGTGGCTATATACCGGGCATACGTCCAGGCAAAGAGACTTCTGACTTTATAGATTCAGTACTTACCAGGCTTACTTTTGCCGGTGCCATATATATTTCCTTGGTTTGTGTGTTGCCATCAATATTGATTGGAAAGTTTAATCTTCCTTTTTATTTTGGAGGGACTGCTCTTCTGATTGCAGTTGGTGTCGGTATGGATACCGTTACTCAGATAGAGTCACATTTAATTACCCGAAACTACGAAGGCTTTCTTAAGGGTGTTCGTATTAAAGGAAGGCGTTAAGCGTGAATGTTGTTCTTTTTGGCCCTCCTGGTTCAGGAAAAGGTACTCAGGCTCAATTCATTGTAGAAAAGTATGGCATTCCTCAGATATCAACTGGCGATATGCTTAGGGCTGCGGTTAAAGCCAACTCCCCGCTTGGTGCCGTTGCTAAATCGATTATGGACTCTGGTGGGCTTGTTTCTGATGAAATTGTTCTTCAGTTAGTTCAGGAGCGAATTTCTGGGACTGATTGTAAAGATGGTTTTATTTTAGATGGCTTTCCTAGGACCATTCATCAGGCAGACTGTTTAATTAAGCTATTGGCTGCTATAGGTAAGCGCATTGATTTTGTTATTTCCCTTGAGGTTGACAAGCAGGAGCTTGTTCTCAGGCTTTCCGGTAGGAGAACATGTCCTTCGTGTGGCAAGGGTTTTCATGTTCTTTATAATAAACCTCTGCAGGAAGGACTTTGTAGCAGTTGTGGGACTCGGTTGGTGCAGAGGGAAGATGACGCGGAGCAAACAGTAAAAAACAGACTTGAAGTATATGAACAACAAACATCAGCTCTTAAGCTTTATTTTAGCAATCTGGGAATTCTTCATAGCGTTTCCGGTACTGGTTCAATAGATAAAATACAGTTGCAGATCAGTTCAGTCTTAGACTCTGGTGGCATTGGTGATAATCCTTAAGTCTCGTCGAGAGATTGACAGAATGAAGGCGGCTAGCAGGATTGTAGCCGAGGTACTGGAGGGTTTGCGTTCTCTGGTTGTCCCAGGAATTACTACTTTTGAACTTGATAAGTTTGCCGTTGCTGAGGCCTCCAAGCATAAAGCCAAGTGTGCTTTTAGGGGTTACAACAACTATCCAAACTCATTATGTTGTTCGCCTAACAATCAGGTGGTTCATGGAATAGCCAATAAAGATCCGCTTAAGTCTGGAGACATATTAAGTCTCGACTTTGGTGTAATTTATGATGATTTTTATGGTGATTCCGCCATTACTGTGCCTGTCGGTGATATATCCGATGCCGCCAGAGTGCTTATAATGTCAACAGAAGAATCCTTGTACGCTGCTATAGATAAGGCTGTCCCTGGAAATCGGTTGGGTGATGTCTCCGCAGCTGTTCAGAACTATGTTGAGAGCAGAGGTTATTCGGTTGTTCGTGACTTTGTAGGTCATGGGATTGGAAGATGCCTTCATGAAGACCCGCAGATTCCAAATTATGGAACTGCTGGAAGCGGGATTAAGTTCAAGTCTGGTATGGTTTTAGCTATAGAGCCAATGATTAATGAAAAGTCACATGAAGTTAAAACACTGAATGATAATTGGACTGTTGTAACGTGTGATGGTGGATTGTCTGCTCATTTTGAGCATACCGTAGCAATCACAGATAACGGGCCGGAGATACTAACGCGGATATATTAATGTATTGCCGTGAAAGGGAGTTATATGAAAGTTCGTGCTTCTGTAAAAAAAATATGTGATAAATGTAAGATAGTTAAGCGCAAAGGTATTGTTCGCGTAATTTGCGACATCCCTAAGCATTCACAACGTCAGGGATGAGCTAATAAAGGGGGTATTTCCATTGGCACGTATTTCAGGTATTGATTTACCAAAAAACAAGCGAATTGTAATCGCATTAACTTACATTTACGGTATAGGTAACTCTTCTGCAGAGAGGATTGTTGCTGCTAGTCAGATTAATCCTGATACTCGTACTGATAAACTCACTGAGGCCGAGGTTGCTAAACTTCGTGAAGAGATCGATCGCAATTGCAAAGTTGAAGGTGATTTGCGCCGCGAAATATCTATGAACATCAAGCGCCTCATGGATCTCGGTTGTTATAGAGGTTTGCGCCATCGTAAGGGTCTTCCCTGTAATGGACAGCGTACCAAAACTAATGCACGCACACGTAAGGGTCCAGCACGTACTGTTGCCGGCAAGAAGAAATAATCCAACTAGCTCTGGAGAATACGAATGGCAAGCCCATCAAAAAAAGTAGTTCGTAAGAAAAAAGAACGTAAAAATATTTCAAATGGTGTCGCGCATATACAGGCTACTTTCAATAACACCATTATTACAATTACGGATCCTGTGGGTAATGTTGTCGCTTGGTCAACAGCTGGCGCCAAGGGCTTCAAGGGTTCTCGCAAAAGCACTCCTTTTGCGGCTCAAATCGCTGCTGAAGATTGTGCCAAGAAAGCTCAGGAGCACGGTATGCGTACTCTTGAAGTTTATGTTAAGGGCCCTGGTTCTGGACGAGAGTCTGCACTTCGTGCTCTTCAGGCTGCTGGTTTCAGTGTTAGTTTTATTAAGGATGTTACTCCTATTCCTCACAACGGATGTCGTCCGCCAAAGAGAAGAAGAGTTTAATTTTATAAGTTTCAACTTTTAAGGGGGTTTTCATTGGCTCGATATACAGGACCTTCATGCCGTTTGTGCAGAAGAGAAAACACAGAATTGTTCTTAAAGGGCGACCGTTGCTACACAGACAAATGTGCAATTAAACGTCGTAATTACGCTCCTGGTCAGCATGGACAGGGTAGAACTAAAGTATCCGCTTACGGAACTCAGTTGCGCGAAAAGCAAAAAGTCCGTCGTATTTATTGTATACTTGAAAAACAGTTTCGCAGTTATTTCAAGTTAGCGGACAGGATGAAAGGCGTTACCGGCGAGAATCTACTTTCTTTGCTTGAGCGTCGTTTTGATAATGTTGCATACCGTCTTGGTTTTGCCTCATCACGTTCAGAATCCCGCCAGCTTGTTAGGCATGGTCATTTTACTATAAACGGTCGCAAAGTTGATATTCCATCCATTCAGCTAAAAGCTGGCGATGTTATTGAACTGCGCGAAAAAAGCCGTAAAGTTGTTGCTATTAATGACGCTCTGGAAGCGGTTGTACGTCGTGGAATTCCACAGTGGTTAGAGCTAGATCGTGATTCTTTCAAAGGCACACTAAAAGGTGTTCCTACCCGAGAGGATATAACAACTCCTATCCAGGAACAGCTCATTGTTGAGCTTTATTCGAAGTAATTTCTGGTAGCAGCTGATTCTAGTTTCGAACGACAACCGGGTTCATATTTCCGGAGGAGGTAGCAATGTACAAAAATTGGCGCGATCTTATTAAGCCGAAACAGCTTCAGGTTGAAAAAGATACTCTAACAGCTACTTACGGTAAGTTTTATGCTGAACCTTTTGAACGCGGCTTTGGCACTACTTTAGGCAACTCCCTTAGGCGTGTATTACTCTCTTCTCTTCAAGGCGCTGCTATTACGTCTCTCAGGATCAAGGGTGTTTTGCATGAATTTTCTGCAATACAGGGCGTAACTGAGGACGTAACTGATATAAT
>Ga0154406_1099_pt1 | contig 13777 bp, 9 predicted proteins | sample RifGroB2_FD_115910 | JGI IMG/M metagenome (GOLD analysis project Ga0154406, IMG submission 115910) | Geobacteraceae bacterium GWB2_52_12 | reverse complement strand
GCCCGCGGCCTACCAGTTCAATCATCGGCAGCAGGAATTTGATCACCACCAGTCGCATGAAACGGGTAAAAAAGATGTCTTTGCCCAAGGCGGTGGTCAGTACCAGCAAGCCTGTCCCGAAAATGGCAACTCCGGAGAGCGCGGCCACAACGACACCAACAATGTTGGGCAGATTGGGATGGATGTTTTCCAGGCCCCGGTTTGGTACCCACCAGACAAGAAAGATGAGTCCCACCAGAACCAGGCAGGTGAGCCCCATCAGGGAAATAAACAACCGTTTTCGGGGCGGAGTAGTTGTATCGGCAGCAAGAGTCACGATGTATGGGTCTCCCCGCTGCTTGTGAGAAGCATGCCTTCCAGTCCTGAAAAACCGGACAGGAAGCTGACCGTATCAAGACGTTTTTTGCCTGCAAGCTGCAGCTCTTCGATCAAAAGACTTCCCGACAAACAGGCCACTTCCAAAACTCCGCGGGATGCACGCAGTATCGAACCGGGTAAACCGGAGCCTGGTGCGACGCGTGTCCGATAAATTTTAAGCGGCAGGCCCTGAAGGTAGGTGTATGCCCCGGGCCAGACCACCAAACCGCGCACCTGGTCATGAATGGCTTTGGCGTCACGGTACCAGTTGATGAGTCCATCTTCTTTTTTGAGCAGCGGAGCATAGCAGGTCAGGCTGTCATCCTGGAGTTCCGGCGTCAGACGACCCTCCTTCAATCCATCCACAGTTTCCGCTAAAAGTTCCGCTCCCATGGTTGACATGCGGTTGTGAAGGGAAAGGATGTCTTCGGTTTCGTCTATGGGGGTGGATCGTTTGAGCAGCATGGGACCGGTATCCAGGCCCGGATCCATCAGCATTGTTGTAACGCCTGTTTCGGGTTCGCCGTTAATGATGCACCAGTTAAGCGGAGCAGCCCCACGATAGCGGGGGAGGAGCGAAGCATGTACATTGACGCAACCATAGGGAGGTATATCGAGCAGCGCCTTGGGAAGAATCTGGCCAAAGGCAATCACAACAATCAGATCAGGCTGCAGATCGCGGATGACTTCAATGAAAGCGGAGTCACGTACCTTGGTCGGCTGATACACCGGTATGCCGTGCTGGAGAGCAATCTCTTTGACCGGCGGCGACATCAGTTTCTGCCCGCGCCCCTTGGGGCGGTCGGGTTGAGTAACCACAGCGACCAGCTGCTCCCCCCGCTCGATTAATGTCTGTAGTGTGGGACAGGCAAAGTCAGGAGTCCCCATGAAAATTATGCGCCAATCGGTCATCATTTATCCTCGGGTGTTTCGTTCATGCGGCGCATTTTTCGCTGGAACAGTTCGCGCTTGAGAGGTGATAGGTGATCAACAAAAAGCACGCCATCCAGGTGGTCAATTTCATGTTGAAAGGCGATGGCCAAAAGATCATCTGCTTTCCACGTTTTTTCATTGCCATCGAGATCGAGCCCCTTCACGACAACCCGTTCATGTCGGCGAACGTTGGCGGCATATTGAGGAACCGACAGACACCCCTCTTCTTCGAAGGTTTCGCCTTCTGAATGTACGATCACCGGGTTGATTGCCGTAATCAGTTGTCCCGGTTCGTCCCGGCCGGATACATCGATCACGATAATGCGCTGGTGTACACCGACCTGCGGGGCGGCAAGTCCTACTCCGGGAGCATCATACATGGTTTCAGCCATATCCCGGGCAAGCTCCCGGACAGCATCGGTTATGATGGTCACTGGAGCTGATTTTTTCTTTAATTCAGGATTTGGGTAGGTCAATATCGTGCGAATCATAGAAAATCCTTGCACTTGTTTTGCATAATAATTAACTATATTAGTTCAGAAACAAAAAATCAATTTACATCTTTCTCACGCAAGGAGGGGGGATGACCGAGCCTGTAATAATAATCAGCGGGGCCGCAGCGGTAGCAGGATCAAAAGACAAGAAAAAAAATCATGAGGAAAACTTGAAGCGGACCAAGACAATCAATCACTCTGATGAAGGGGGAGATGATAATGTTGATATCTCGAAAGAAGCTCGCGATCGTGCCTCGGGAAAGAAAAGAAAAAATATCCTCGAATATCTGGATGAAAATTAGTTGAAACTCCGGATGAGAAACTAGTTAAAAATACCTCTGTCCAGTTCATAGGCATCGGCAAAGGAGGTCAGCAGCTCGGACAGCAAGTTCTCATCCAGGTTGAGCAAGCGAGCCGGTGTTGTGGTGTGCAGCACAAGTGCTTCATCAGGTTCCCGCACGCCAATACCGCATTTGTGACAGAAAAGGTTCGATAACCCCACCACGCACGTAAGTTTTATCTGATAGGGATCTTCGCCCTCAGCAAACTTGTACTCATGATGCTCCCCGACCGCTTTCATCAGCATGTCTGGGAAATTCCATTTTTTAATGACCATTGCCCCGACCTGAGCATGATTGTAGTGATATACCTGTTGCTCTGCCTCCAGAAATGTCACCTTGTCATTATAGCAAATCTGCATGATTGTCTGAAATTGCTGATTGTCCATGGTGTTCATGACGATCTTGCCGATGTCATGAAACAACCCTCCCAGAAAAGCCTCCTCTTCGTTGATCAATCTGGTCCTGCCGGCAATTATGCGGGCAGCGAGCCCGGCTCCGAATGAATGTTCCCAGAGCATCCTTTCCGTGAGACCGTACGGCTGGTAAACCTGTTTGACCGAGGCGGCAATGACAAGGCTTTTGAGGGTATTGTAGCCGAGCATCATGATTGCGTGAGACAGTGTCTGGATCTGGCGCTGGCAGCCATAGAACGAAGAGTTCGAGATCTTTAAAACACGGGCTGCAACGGCAGGATCGGATGCCACAACCTTTGCCAGTTCCTCGGCAGAAGCCCCTTCCCGCTCGATAAGCTGGAGAACCTTGGTGGCAACAACCGGAATGGTGGGCAGATCGCTGGCATTCATGATGAGGTGTTCGAGGTCCAGGTTCATGTTTCTGTTCCTTGCATGTCCGGATAAGAGAGGGAAAAAGTGATCAACAGGCCATACATTATTACACATTAGTTACGAGAATCAAGACATTAGCCTAAATAATTGAAATTTTAACAAATGGGATGTATACTCCCCGCCCACTACCGTTACCTGTGTGAGGGATTCATGACGATTTTCCGTTTATATTCCATATTGCTGTGCACTACGTTTCTACTCTGCGGGTTTAGTTGGGGGCTGGGCAATAACTCCTGTAAAAAAGCCCAGGAACTTTCTGCCAAACTTGTAAGCCTGAATGCAGATTCGGATATTCGTCTGGCAGAAGCTGAAATCATTACTCTCTGTCCTGATGGTGCGGCAGCACATTTTGTATATGCAGTGCAATTTGAGAGGGAAGGCAACATTGACAGTGCGATTGGAGAATATCGCAAAAGCTTGAAACAACAACGGTCGTTTCCCGAGGCAAGCGGCAACCTTGGCCTTTTGTACGCTCAAAAAGGAATGAAGGATGAAGCTCTGGTGGAGCTGTCGCGTGGGCTGTCAGCCAACTCCAACCCCAGATATCACAAGGCTATGGGTCTGATTCTTGCGGAACGTAAAGTGTATCCGCTGGCATTGTATCATCTTTCGGAGGCTGGCCGTGAGTTGCCTGGTGATAGTGTTGTTAGTATGAACCTAGCCGAAATTTACGCCGCCACCGGGAAGCCAGACAAGGCGATAGACGAGTATCGACGGGTTCTGGCGCACAATCCCAATCACGAGCAGGCCCATATTCAGCTGGCTTTTCTCCTGGTGCAGCAAAACGAGGGGGATCAGGCCCTTGATCAGCTCAAGCAGGCCGAGTCGGTTGCTCCTCAAAATCGCGAGATCCACCTGCTGATGGCGGCTATCTATGATAAGAAGGGCGATGTCAAACAGGCGGAATACCGCTATCGTTTGGGTGGTAAACCCAAAACCAGTCAACAACAGGCAAAGACTGGCGAAGGTGAAGATACGGTGGCTGATCTTCAGGCATCTCTGGAGGATTCCCCGGAAAAGGCTGTAGAAATTTATGAAAAGCTGGGCAATGCCTACCGGGCGGCAGGCAAGGATTCTGAGGCTATTGCTGCTTACAGGGAAGCTGCCCATCGCAATAGCGCCAGTAGTGACCTTTACCTGAACCTTGGTATACTGTACGAAAAAGGTGAAAAACTTGATGAGGCCGTTGTAGCGTATAAACAGGCGATTCAGGCAAAGCCCTCCAATGCGGATGCGCGTCTGCGCCTGGCTAACATTCGTGATCTGAGAGGGTTTAATCAGGAAGCTGTTGAGCAGTATGTGGAGTTTCTCAAGCTCAAACCGGAGAGTCCTGACATCCAGCTTAAACTGGCGCGAATCTTTGTCCGCAATAAGGAATTCAATCTTGCGATTGGTGTTTACAATGATGTGCTGAAACAACTGCCGGATAATGTGGATGCAAACCGCGAACTTGCTCCTCTTTATCGTGCCAAGGGAATGAATGATAAGGCGCTCGAGTATTACACGAGAGTGCTGGCCCAGCAGCCGGATGACGTGGAAACCCGTACGGCACTGGTGGCCATTTATGTTAAAAACAAGCAGTACGATGAAATTACTGAACTGCTCAAAGGTGCGGTGGAACTGTACCCGGAAGATTCAAACAACCATTACAAGTTGGGCTTGATTTACGAGTTCAAAAAAGAGTACGAAAGTGCCGTAGCAAGCTATAAAAAAGCAGCAGAATTAAAACCGGATCACGCGCGCTCCCTGAATGCTCTGGGGAGGCTTTACATGAAGACGGGTCGTATCAGCGAGGCAAAGGAAGTTCTGGAGGCTGCCAGAATTGCAGATCCAAATCTTGAAGAAGCCACTGTTCTTCTGAATAACATCCGAAACGAGTTCAGCCCCGAACCCCGCAAAATCAGTAAAAAACATAAGGGACGTTCTCTTAAAAGCAAAAAAACCAAGAAAAAAGGTTCTAAAATAGCGAAAGCCTCCAAATCGAAAAAGATCAAGAAGGTGACTAAAATTAAAAAGCAGTAGCGTATGTGGGAATAAATAAATCAGAGTCCACAACTCCTTCCGATGTTCGCAATGCTCACATCCACCACAGCGGAGTACACCATGACAGAACAGCACAGTACCGCAGAGTACTTCCCCCACGTCATTCAGATATCCGCTCATTATTGGCGCTCCCTCGATCTGGGAGCGCTTTCGCGTTTGATCGCTGAACGAAACATTCCCACCATCATTTTCTATCGCCAGCTGGCTCTCAAATTAAACAGTATTCAACCGGATACGGCAGCGCCCGTTCACGCAGCCCATCTTAACCTCTATGCGACCCTGCAGACGATCCAGCGTTATCTTATAGACGAACTGGCAGAGCAGGAACTACCGGATGTCCTGATTGATGCACTCCGCCGCAGCGGGTTTAAGCAGGCTCTTCCCCAGATCGTACCGGCTTTCGTCGAACTCTTTCCGCCGCAGGAGGTTTTGGCCGGTTCAGTGGATGCAGATAAATGGCTTGATCCTGGCGCACCTGACTCTCGACGGCAGCGGATACTGTTGCGTGAGATGCTGCTTGTCAGGCTGGCTTCCGCCAATCCTGCCATCAACAGCTTTCGCGTCATTCTTGATGACAGGGAGCTGATCCTCAGGTCTCCCGCCTATACCCAACTGGTTGACGGGGTTACTTCGTCACTGGAGGCAGGTCCCATTTTAGCCCCACTGGGAATGACTCTGGCTGAGGCTCTCCAGGCACCTGTAAAGGCGTCACCTGATTCACTGTCAGGCCAAGTGGGCTTTATCCGCGAACAGTGGCATGAACTACTTCCCCCGGAACTGCTGGAGGAACTGACCATCGCCTTTGATATACTTCTTGAGGAAGAGCGGGAACGCGGGTGGGGCGGGGAACCTGGTCCACCGCCGGTTCTTGAATTCGGTAAAGGGGGCAGAGGAGGTCATGGGGCAGATGCCAAGGGCGGGCATGGCCACGGATTCGACGGAAGCTCGGTCTTTGGCGGATATGACTACCCCGAGCATGAACTGTTTTCCGTTGATGCGGACTGGATGTCCAATGTAGTTCTGATGGCTAAAATGGTTTATGTCTGGCTCGGTCAGCTCAGCAAGCAGTATGGATATCCGATCACCAAACTGGATCAGATCCCTGATTCCGAACTGAACCGTCTGGCAGGTGCCGGCTTTACAGGACTCTGGCTGATCGGAATCTGGGAACGCTCGGCCGCTTCTCAACGGATAAAACAGCTTTGCGGCAATCCGGAAGCGATAGCTTCGGCATATTCACTCTACGATTATGAGATCGCTTCAGACCTGGGCGGGTGGGAGGCGCTGGGTAATCTCCGAGACAGGGCCGCCCAGCGAGGTATCCGTCTGGCCAGCGACATGGTGCCCAACCATACCGGCATCTATTCCCGCTGGGTTATCCAGCACCCGGACTGGTTCGTGCAAACAGATTATCCGCCTTTTCCTACCTATCAGTTCAATGGCGAGGACCTTTCCCATTCCGGAGAGGTCTGCATCCAGCTTGAAGATGGTTACTGGACCAAAACAGATGCAGCTGTAGTTTTCCGCATTATCGAGCGGAATACCGGTCGCACACGCTATATCTATCACGGCAACGATGGCACCAGTATTCCCTGGAATGATACGGCACAGCTTAATTACTTGCTTCCTGAAGTGCGCGAAGCCGTCATCCAGACTATTTTGCATGTTGCCCGCAACTTTCCGATCATCCGTTTTGACGCAGCAATGACCTTGGCAAAGAAGCATTACCAGCGCCTCTGGTTCCCGATTCGCGGCCTTGGTGGCGGAATTCCCTCCCGTGCCGAGCACAGCATGACGCGAGAGGAATTCGACGCCGTATTTCCGGTAGAATTTTGGCGAGATGTTGTTGACCGTGTTGCAGTCGAAGCACCTGGAACTCTTCTTCTGGCCGAGGCTTTTTGGATGATGGAAGGCTATTTCGTCCGGACTCTGGGCATGCACAGGGTGTACAACAGCGCTTTCATGAACATGCTCAAGATGGAAGAAAACCACAAGTACCGACAAACCATCAAAAACGTCCTGGAGTTCAATCCGGAAGTGCTTAAGCGATTCGTCAATTTCATGAACAATCCGGATGAAAAAACTGCGGTGGAACAGTTCGGTTCTCAGGGGAAATATTTCGGCGCGTGCATGATGATGGTTACCATGCCCGGTCTACCCATGTTCGGCCATGGTCAGATCGAAGGCCTGCACGAAAAATACGGGATGGAATATAAACGTGCCTATTGGGATGAGGCTGTTGATCAAGGGCTTGTCCGTGGCCATGAAATGTGGATATTCCCTCTTTTGAGGCTTCGCTGGCTTTTTTCAGGCTCGGAAAATTTTGCACTGTATGATTTCCATGCCGGTAGCGAGGTGGATGAAAATGTATTTGCCTACAGCAACAGTGTCGGCACCCAAAAGGCACTCATTCTGTATCATAACAGCTACGCGACCACTGGCGGCTGGATCAGGGAATCAACGTCGATTGCCAGGAAAGGTGATGGCGATGAGATAGTAATGCACAGGACAACCCTTGGCGAAGCCTTGGGCATAACAGCAGCAGATGATCTGTACTATGCTTTTCGTGATATCTCCACCGGCTTGGAATACCTGCGCAACGGGGCGGAGTTGTCCGAAAAAGGGCTGTATGCCGAGTTGGGTGAATATGAATTTTCCGTGTTTATGGACTTCAGAGAAATTCAGGATGATGCAGAAGGCACATGGAGTATGCTCTGTGGCACGCTTGACGGCAATGGAGTTGAAAATCTCGAAGATGAGCGGCTGCAGGTTCTGTACAAGCCTTTGAACAAAGCTTTCAGGGATGTGCTGGAAACTGTTTCTGCTGAATCAGGAGCAGCGGTGGCCGGTGCAGCTCCGGTAGATGAGGATATGATCGACAAAACTGCCGATGTTTTTAAAAAACTGCTGATAAAACAGAAAAAAACAGTACTGAAAAGAACAGCTATTTCCAAAAAACAGCTGTCACAAACGTTGAAGTCCGTTGCACGTGCTTTAGCTCCACGGAAAAAGAAAACACCTGGCGCAGGTGTTTCTTCCGCTCTGCCTGCTGAACTGAGTAAGGCTGAAAGTCAGCTGATAGCGGCTTGGCTGCTGCTCCAGGAAGAGCCAAATGCATTGGCCTTATACGGACTTGACTACACGTTCCGTCAACTCACGGAGCAAAGCCCAAAGTATTTGCTTTCAGGGGCTGGTTATGTACAGTTGCTTCAGGCCTTACTATCTGCCGGTGCGGATGCTGTTGCGCAACCGGTTTTTGCTCCGCTTGAAAAAACAGTCGCCTTGCCTGCCTGTCAGGAATTCATACTGGTACATGAAAGCGAGGGGCAGGAGTGGTTCCATAAGGAGCGTTTTGAACTGCTATTGCAGTGGCTTGTCCTGATACGTCTAACCGCTTTTGCAGAGGAACTGCCAGCAGTGGGCCTTGACAAATGGGTGCAGATAGCCGCTTCCGATGTACAGCACTTCACCGAACTGGCTGCCCATGCCGGCTATCGACTGGATCTGTTTCTCCGTTTGTTGAGGTCGACTGAGAAATCTGCCGAAGGAACTCTGACCCGGGCCAGCGTCGATCGTCCTATTACGGTCAAGAGTCGTAAGACTCGATAATTAGTATAGGCAGTGTAGAATTCAGGTTGGCGGGATTGGACGGGGGCATCAAAAAATTCTGATGCCCCCGTTTTTGTTTGTAGCGTTTTAGAAAGGGTTACGTAAGACGATTGTTTGATCGCGACGCGGACCGACTGAAACCATGACGATTTGACAGCCTGCCAGCTCTTCCAGGCGCCGGACGTATTTTCTGGCGTTCTCAGGCAATTCATCAAAAGTAGTTGCAGCGGTTATATCCGTTCTCCAGCCGGGCAGTTCTTCGTATACTGGCTGGCATTTCTCAAATATTTCCAGGGCTGACGGCAGCGATTCCAGGGTCTTGCCTTCATAGGTGTAGCCGGTGCATACTTTGATTGTGTCGAAGTCGGAGAGTACATCGAGCTTTGTCAGAGCGATGCCGGTCAGGCCGTTGATACGCACTGCATAGCGAATGACCATGGTATCAAACCAGCCGCAGCGGCGGGGACGCCCGGTTGTTGCACCGAACTCTCCGCCAACCTGGCGCAGTTTTTCACCTGTTTCATCGATCAGTTCGGTAGGGAAAGGACCGCTGCCGACCCTGGTGACATAGGCTTTAGATATGCCGATGATCTCGTGTATCTCACGTGGGCTTACGCCAGAACCTGTGCATGCGCCGCCGGCGCAGGTGGATGACGAGGTGACAAAGGGATAGGTTCCGTGGTCGACATCCAGGAGTGTCCCCTGGGCGCCTTCGAACAACACTTTTTTACCCGCTTTGAGATCCTTATCAAGAATCAGAGACGTATCTGAAACGTATGTTCTCAGGATGTCGGCATAGCCGCGGTACTCGGCCAGGATCTCTTCAAAGCTGCAAGGGGTCTCGCCGAGAAGGTTCTCCAGCAGGAAGTTCTTTTCCACCAGGAATTCCTTCAGCTTGCGGGTAAAGACATCTTCATTCAGCAGGTCCATAAGGCGAATGCCGCGACGCCCGATTTTGTCCTCGTAACAGGGACCGATGCCGCGCCCGGTTGTCCCGATTTTCTTATCACCGCTCTTAGCTTCACGAGCAATGTCGATACGCTTGTGATAGGGCATGATGATGTGCAGCGACTCGGAGAGCAGCAGACAGGAATCATCTTTAATGCGTCCGGACTCTTTGAGCTTGGTGATCTCCCGGATGAAAACCTCCGGGTCGAGAACCACTCCATTGCCGATGATGCAACGTTTACCCTCGTGGAGAATTCCCGAGGGAATCAGGTGCAGGACAACCTTTTCATTCCCCACAACCAAAGTATGACCGGCGTTATTGCCACCCTGGTAACGTACGATATCGTCGGCATGCTCTGTATAGATATCTACAACCTTGCCCTTGCCTTCGTCGCCCCATTGGGCTCCAACTACTACTACGTTTGCCATTCCTTTAGTCCCCCTGGCCTTCCTGTATGAAGTTCTTCAGTTCGTCACTCATCAGCATGTCACTGCTGAACTGTTTTGTTTTATGGTCACTTGTACGCACGGCACGATAGCTGCCGGAGGATGTTTCGTCGCCGACGACAAGCATGCAGCGAATATTCAGGCGCCTGGCGTAATCCAGCGAGGCAGCCTCTTCGCGCCGGATGATATCACGGGCGGTGGTGTATCCGAGTGAACGGAGCAGGCGAGCCATTTCAAGCACTTCACGCCGGTCGTCTTTGCAGTTGAAGAGTAAAAAATCACGTGTGGTGCTTGCTTCAACATCCGGACGCCGCTCCAGGGCCTGAAGCAGGCTCAGCACATTAAAGGTAAATCCTGTTGCAGCTGCAGGGTGACCATAGCGGGCGGTCAGATTGTCGTATCGACCTCCGCTGCATACCGGTTCTCCCAGACCTGAGACAAACCCTTCGAAAGTAATGCCAGTATGATATTCCAGTCCGCGTGTTTCGCCCAGATCAAAGGTAAGGAAATCGCTTACATCATGAATATCAAGGATGTCGAGCACCTTCTGCAAGTTGTCGAGAGCGGCGCGGGAGCGGGTGTTGCTGGCGACCTCACGTGCAGTGTCAAGTATATCACGGCTACCGAAGAGCCGGGGCAGTGCCAGGATCTCCCGTCGTGAGGTTTCTGATAGTTCATTTTCGGCAATGATGCGTTCCACTGCGGAAAAATCCTTGCGCGCAACGGCTACCTGCAGGTCTTTAAGGGGTTGTCCACTCAATTCTGATGCTGCCATGACGCCGCGGCAGAACTCAACCTGCCCCAGATCTATTTTGAAATCTTTGAATCCGAGTCCCTGCAAAGCCTCAATAGCCATGGCAATCATTTCAGCGTCTGCTTCTGGGGAGTCAAGGCCGATGAGCTCAACACCTGATTGGAATATCTCCCGACTGCGTCCGGCCTGCATTTCTGTCTGGCGCAGTACACGGCCGCTGTAGCTGATGCGATGTGGCAGAGGCCAGTTGGCCAAGCGTGTTGCAACTATGCGGGCGATCTGGGGGGTGATGTCCGGAGGAAAGGCGAGAAGGCGTCCGGTCTGTCGGTCATCGAAGCGATAGGTTTTACCCTTCAGCTCGTCACCCATGCCAATGGACATGACATCTTCGTATTCCAGCTTGGGGGTGATCACACGTCGGAAGCCCCACAGTTCAAACACCCGTCGGATCTTCCCCTCGATGTATCCGATCTTGGCGGCTGCATCCGGCAAAAAGTCACTGACCCCACGGGGAAGGGATATGTCTGGTTTGGTGCTGGACATCAGATATTTTACTCCACCTTTTTAATCGAAAGTGATGAGGCTCCGCGCGTGCTGATACCGGGGCGCTGCACTGTCTGAAGAATCAGCAATTCGTTTTTAGCTTCGTCAAAGGCATAGTCAGGCATGTAATTCTGGGTATCCCGTGTGTGCCATTTTTCCTCGAGGCTTGAGCCATTCCAGGCCAGACAGAAGACAGCCCCGCGCTTATAGGAACGGGCATTGCCGAGAACCCAGAAACCATCATTCTTGCCCACCAAAACTTCACCCTTGGAGGTCACCTGGACGCGCTGATTCATAAATATCCAGCGAAATTTTTCACCAGTCACCCGGACGTTGGCAGAATCTTCTCTCTGGAAGTACAGAGCCGAACCGCCAAATTTGTCATTGCTGCGCCAGATCTCTTTCATCTCCTGGTCATATACGACCAGATAGCCATCGGGATTGATGACTACAGTCATTAGCTGACCATCCTGTGTGCGGAATTGATTAAAGCTGTAGATGTCGCCGTAGCGGGGAAGTTTGATCGGATTCTTTGTGATGATTGCAGAGCCGTTGCGGGTTGCTTCAACTACATCACCGTAGAAATCGGTATCGCGCCCCATGGCCTGAGCATAGATTCTTTTGGGGCCTCCGGCAAGACTGAAGCCCCGGAAGAACCAGGGAAGTTTTTCAGCAACTTTAACCAACTTGTCGCCTTGTATTTGCCAGACCTCGGAGGCGAGCTCTTCAGAGCGGATTTTAGTGACATACACGTCAACGGTACCGTCGTTCCCTTCGATAGTATCGACTGAAAGGATCTTTTCAGAGTTGTTGAATTCAAGCTCCGCAACCAGCTTCATCTCAACTGCCTGACGGTAGTAGCCCAGACGCCGTTCTTCAGCGAGAAATATCTCACGGTTTCCGTCAGACAGGGTTTTGCCGATTGCCATCAGATTGGCTGCGCCGTTCAAGCGTTTGCTCAACCAGCCTCCTGCTGTGTTTTTTTCATATTCGACCGGTCTGATGAAGTCGCTGGCCGGCGCCTTATTAACTTGCTCCGGTTTTATTATGTCGGATGTTTTGGCTGGCGGAACAGGAACATTTAGTGAAGAAGGTAAGCCGTCTGTACCGGTCGTTGCGTCGCCGTATATCCTGGATAGATCAGTCGAGAGTTTGTCTGCAAGTTTGCCGATCCCGGGAATCAATTCATCCTGGCTTTCCCCCTGCACAAAGGCTCGTGTGAGTACTTTGCCCGCCGCATTTTTTGCCACGGCATCCACACTGAAGATCTTACCGACCGTGACGTAAGTCCCGCTTACTGTCACATGGGCCTCGCCACTGTTTCCAACGACAGTTATGCTCTCACTGTTCAGGCGGGAAGCCAGCAGGGTCTGTAACGTAGCCTTCATTTCGTCTTTGTTCTGGCTTCCAAGGGCATTTATTTCACCTACATACACACGAATCTGGGACGCCAGTGCCGGCAGTGCCATCAGGGTGACTAGCAGTGCAACTGCCAGCATGATCATTTTTTTCATGGTGCCTCCAGTTCGGTTTAAAGCCTGCGGATTATTGCACAAACCATTCTTCAGGTCAAAAAAAAAGGGCGGGATTGCTCCCGCCCTTAAGAACTTCGGTAAAACCTGAATTAGAATGCGTAGCTCAGGATAACGCGTGCTGTGTAGGGGTCTTCCGGGTCATTATTGCCGGCGACCGTGTCGGTGTAATAACCGCCCAGCATGAGATAAGCAGCCTGGAAGCTGGCGGTTAAATTATCATACATCTTGTAGCCAGTTTCCATGTTAATCTCAGCACCCTGGAAGTTGGTGCCGTTTGCCCTGTTAGTTCTAAGATTGTCTGGGCGGTTGTTGTTTTTCTTGGCAGCCCAGGCAAAACCAATATTGGCATTTGCATACATTTTAGGAGTTATGGTTGCATCATAACCCATGGAGGCCAAAATCACACCTTGGTCTTTATTGTTGGTGCTGTAGATGAGGTTCTGATCTGTGGTCGTGCCGCCCATGTTGACTGAGCGGTTGAGCAGCATCATGTTTGTATCGTTGTAGGTGTTTGCGCCGGTACCGCTGGTGCTGACAAAACCATTGGAAGCTGCGCCCATGGAGGTGTTTACAGCCTGCCATGCGCTGTTGGTGCCGTTGTCGCCGTTGTCGCCAGTGGTGTAGAGGGCGGCAGCACGCAGATTGCCCGGGCCGAGAGGAAGTTTGGCGGCAGCATTGAATGCGTAACCATTATAGTAAATATCCGCGTCCCTGTTTTTACCTTGCTGCATCGCTGCAAAACCGCTCAGGCCGAGAGCGCCAATTTTGGCATCAAAGTTAGCACCCAAAACATGAAGGAGAGTAGTCTCATTGCGGTCATCCGCATACAAGTAATATGCTCCGCCGACTTTTAGGTCTTTGCTGATGGAGTAATCACCGGAAAGGGAAACGATATGCAGGTTGTCCTGTCCGCGGGGAACAGTGTTAT